>JFJP01037246.1_pt1 | contig 35159 bp, 26 predicted proteins | sample 431651 | NCBI WGS metagenome assembly JFJP01 (sample SAMN02602958, study PRJNA72255) | Microbial mat metagenome, whole genome shotgun sequencing project. | biome: fresh water; feature: sink hole; material: water; isolation source: purple microbial (photo- and chemosynthetic) mats found in... | reverse complement strand
GCATTTGGTGTACAGAATCTCTTTATAAATCCCGGAACAGAGAACTCCATGAAGTGCTCTCCTGTTCTTCCCATCCTGTAACATGAAGTGCAGAAAGAAGGAATGTAATCATTCTCAAGAAGCTCGTCAACAATTTCAGCCAGTGATCTGGCATCATTTATCTTGAATTGCTCCTTGTTTAGGTTTTGCTCCTCATTTTTTGTGTCTGAATACGAACCCAGCTCAAGCTTGGTCCCTCCATCAATCTGTGATACACCATATTGCATTACCTCCCTGCGTGTTTCCGGAGATTCGCGGGCAGTAAGAATTAATCCTGTATAGGGAACAGCCAGACGCAGAATTGCCACCAGCTTTTTAAATTCATCATCAGTAGTCTCGTACTTATTATCAAGGTTAAGACTAACAGCATCTTTGATCCTGGGAAATGAAATTGTGTGAGGACCAACATTATAACAAGCTTCAAGATGGTTTGTATGACGTACCAGTCCGAGTACCTCAAAACGCCAGTCGTACAGGCCGAATAATGCTCCGATACCGACATCATCTATCCCTGCTTCCTGTGCCCTGTCGAGTGCGGTAAGACGAAACTCGTAGTCCCTTTTCTTTCCTCCGAGATGGTACCATTTATATGCCTCCGGATGATAAGTTTCCTGAAACACCTGGTAAGTTCCTATACCGGATTCACCAACAGTCCTGAATCCTTCAATATCAAGAGGGGCAGCATTTATATTAACTCTTCGTATTTCTCCATGACCTTTTTTTACACCGTATACCAGTTTAACGGTATGAGCAATGTACTCTGGTGAATAATCGGGATGTTCGCCATAAACAAGTATAAGTCGTTTTTGTCCGTTATCTTCCAGTGCCTCAACTTCATGCTTAATCTCATCATCGGTAAGAGTCTTTCTGATAGCATCAGCATTTGAAGCCCTGAAACCGCAGTATTTGCAATTATTTATGCATCTGTTACCAACATAAAGCGGTGCGAAAAGGACAATACGGTTGCCATATACTCTTTCCTTCAGTGTGCGTGCTCCCTGTTTTATTTCATCAACAAGGTCAGTACCTACAGCGTTTACAAGCACTGCAGTCTCCTCCAGCGTAAGTCTGTTTTTATCGAGCGATTTGGCAATAACATCTCTGACCCGCTGTTTATCAGGTTTTGTATTATTGATCAGATTCCAGATCTCTTCCGGATCTATAAACGGCTTCATCCTCTGGTCGGGGATGGATAATTTTTCGGGTGAAAACTTCATTTTTAATTTTATTTAACCACAAAGCACACTAAGGATACTCAAAGGACACAAAGGTAAAGTAATGATTTGAAGTCCTTTGTGACCTTCGCGAAATCCTTTGCGACCTTTATGGTTAATGGATTTCTAGGATTATGTTATTAACTACAAAGTTAATCATTAAATGCCCGAAAACAGATGATTCTTGTCAGTAAATAAGGTCTGAAATCTCATCTTTTGCAGCAGCAACCTTTTGCAGAGATTTTGTTTCTGACAGGTTTACAGCACTATGAATCTTTTTATGGAACAGAATCGACACTTTTGAGTTTTGAAAGAGTTTATTGTCATCAAAAATATTCACCAGTACCTCAGCTTTTTCTCCGCTCTCCCTGTTAATGACTGCCATTCCCTTTGAATAGAGAGATCCCGACTCAACCGACACTGCATAAATTCCGGGGGAAGGAAGAATTTTACACTCTTCAGTAATCGGAACTTTAAGCAGGTATGGAATTTCAGAACTTATCACCTGTGATAAATTCTCTGGTGTTCCCATAACAATATAATAATGATCGAGATATGCATTTGCTCTCTGGATGTAACCCTCACTTATTGCCTGACGGATCCTGGTTGAACTTACAGTTTCATGGTAAACCTCCTGTTCAGGGATCTCCTCTGCTTCAAAATTGTATTTCTCCTGCCACGACCATAGTTGCTTATAATCGCCCTCCTTGTTAAACCCAAAGTGATGATTAAAACCCACAACCACAACTTTTGCATGGAGCATTCCATGAAGAAAATCCCGAACGAATTGCTCGCTTGTTACCTGGGAGAATTCTCTTGTAAATTCAATTATAATGACATTATCGAGTCCGGCTTTCTCAAGAAGAGTAAGCTTCTCTTCCTGGGAGTTAATTAGCTTCAGATCCTTTCCGGCAGTATCAGGATAGAGCACCTTTCTTGGATGCGGATCAAATGTAATGAGCACAGATTCGCCATTGTGCTTTTCAGCGAGCATTTTGAGACGGTTGAGTATCGTTTTGTGTCCAATATGAACACCATCGAATGAACCGGTGGTTACAACAGGATTTTTAATAACCTTTGCATCTTCAAAGCTCCTGAAAATCTTCATGTTGAACCTTATCCTAAATTTTGTTCTCCTTCACAAAGTAGGCAACTTTTTCGATCGAGGTTATCATGTCATACTCTTCAAGATAGACTTCTGATGGCACATTAAGAGGAATAGTCGTAAAATTCAGGATTCCCTTAATTCCGAACCTTACAATCTCTTCAGAGATCTCCCTGGCGAAATCAGGTGGAACTGTCAGAATAGCAATCCTGATATCAAGCTCTTTAATAACCTTTGCGATATCACTATACGGATAACATTTAACTCCGGAAATTACTTTGTTAACTTTCTGGGGATCGTTATCAAAGGAGGCCACAAGGTTTAATTTTGAGCGTTTCCCTTTAAAATAGCCTGCAACAGCTCTTCCAAGGTTACCGCTGCCTATAACTGCAACATTTACACTCTCTTCTGAATCAATTATGTTTCCGATAGTATCAATAAGTTCCCTGACATCATATCCTTTTCTGAGAACACTTGAATAACCGATGAGCATAAGATCGCGACGTACCTGGACTGCCGTAATATGCAGCCTGGCAGCCAGATCGTGAGAAAAAATAAAATTCCTTTTTTCATTGAGGCATTCCAGAAGTGTCCTTCTGTATTCACTTAGCCTTTCTACGGTTTTTCCTGGTAGTTTAATCATAAATATCGATTTTAATTGTACTGGGGAACTTGTCTTTAAAAATACGGTTAAGATTGGTTTCTATTTTCAGGTTATTGTAATCTGCTTTTTTGGAATCCTTATTGTGAATACTGTCCCTACATCAGGAGTACTATCAACATTAATAGTGCCATGATATAACTCCACAACTTTCTTTACAATTGAAAGTCCCAATCCGCTTCCGGAAATATTTCTTGTCTTCTCATTCTTGATTCTGACAAATTCGGTAAAAAGGTTTTCGGTATCACTTTTTGTGATTCCAATACCTGTATCCGAAATAATCAGAATCACTTCACTTTCAGAAGAGTCAATTGTTATCTCAGCTTTTCCTCCTGTCTTATTGTATTTAACTGCGTTTGAAATAAGGTTATTAAAAACAATCTCCATATCCACAGGATCAGCCATTATTATTGCTTCCGATCTTATGTCAAGGTTTATTGAGACATCCATCTGAATTGCATATGGCTGAACTGTTATTATTGCAGAGGAGGCTATTTCCGAAAGATTCACCTCTTCAACCTTTTCTTCTTTTCTTTCCAGCCTTATTTTGGTAAAATCAAGCAGATCCATAATCAGGTTTCGCATTCCCTGTATCCTCTGCAATGATCTTTCAATCGGCGTTGCATAATCGTCGATCATATCCCCGGCCTGCTTCGCCTGCATCATCCTCAGATATCCTTCCAGTGCATTCAGGGGAGCTTTCAATTCGTGTGAAAGCACGGAGAGAAACTGATATCTGATCTTTTTCCCCTCCTGCTTCATCCTATGAGTTATCCTCTTGAGATACTGCTGCTTGGTAATGTTCTCAATACTGGATTTAAGTTCCTGGGGAGTGAAAGGTTTCGGAATAAAATCGATAGCGCCATCGCGTGTTGCCCTTATCGCAACATCAAGTGATGCATAGGATGTAATCATTGCAACTACTATATCGTAATTCCTTTTCCTGATATACTCAAGGACTTCAACACCCTGAATTCCCGGCAATTTATTATCGAGTAACAGGATGTCAGGCATGTCTCTTTCCAGAATTTCTATACCATCTTCACCTGTGGCAGCTTCGATAACTTCAAAGGTATAATCCTCATCCATAAAAGGATAAGTAACATGAAAGTTGTTCAGTATACGTGAAACGCCGGATCGGATCCCGGGTTCATCGTCAATTACAAGCACCTTTAAAACTGCCATGTTAAAGTTTTAATAGTTTCATTACCTCCTGATCGAGCTGTTCTGGCCTGATCCCTTTCTCAAGATAGACATCCGCTCTGATCCACGATTTCTCCTGCTCTGAATCTATACTGAACGACATTCCCGTTTCATGCGATACAGCTGTTGCAAGAATAACCGGGACATCAGGATATCTTCTCTTAATCTTATAACACAGAATAAAACCACTGTCGTCACTCTCCATCATCAGGTCGAATATGGCAAGGCTTGGTTTAAACTTTGCAATAACCGATTCAGCCTCAGCCTGACTCTCAACTGCCATTGTCTTATACCCCGCTTTTTCAAGATTGAACACTGTCTGAAAAAGATAATCGGGATCATCGTCAGCCACCAGAATCGTAAAGTCACTCTTCTTCATCTTTCCACAAATTTCTAAAAAAACTTTAAATCAAAGAGTTAATATGATAAATATGATTTATTGTTAATTATTTAACATATAATATTCAACATTGTTCAGTCCCTACGCCTTCCTCCTTGGCAACACAATCTTAAAGCTCGTACCCGTTGGCCCCTTATCCGGATCAGTATTTGATTCTGCACTGATCTGTCCTTTATGCATCTTCACTATACCATATGCAGTTGCCAGTCCAAGACCAGTACCCTGCCCGATACTTTTTGTTGTGAAGAATGGTTCGAAGATCTTTGCTCTGTCCTCCTCCTTTATCCCGGTACCTGTATCGCTAAGAATAATTATTATATCGCTTAGAGTATCTTCAAGTTTAATATTTATTGAACCGCCATCAGGCATAGCTTCGAATGCATTTTTGATAAGGTTGGTGAGCACCTGCATCATCTGTTCGGTGTCGAGCATGGCATCGGAACTGGTCATGTTATCTGTGATTGAGATTTTGACCTTGGCGGGAATTATCAGACTCTCGAGACTATGATCAATCAGTTCCTTTATATTGACCTGCTGATGATTAACCTGATTCTTTCTGGCAAAATTCAGCAGTCCTGCAACAATTTTTTTACAACGTGCAGCCTGATCAACAATAAGCTTTAGATCTTCACGTACCGGATCTCCCGCTTCGGACTCTTCAAGAAGGATATTGCTGTACATTATAACGACTCCGAGGGGATTATTCAGTTCGTGTGCAATACCGGCGGATAACTGTCCCATATGAGCAAGCTTCTCTGACTGTTTTAGAGCCTGTTTCATCGAAGAGAGCTTCTCGTTTGAAAGAGCAAGATCCTTGACCGATTTATGAAGTTTTTCTATAGTATATGGCAGGCACATCTCAACTTCTGCGAGACCTTTTTTAATAGCAATAGCATGTTCCACGCAGGTCTCGTAACCACAGGCACCACAATCGAGCTGGTCTTTCCGTGTAAATTTTCCCATTTTCTGCAGGACATCAATTACATCATTCTCTGTAAGTTGTTCTGCTCTTGGTTCTTCAGCTTTGTGATGAATAGAAAGATCGAGATCGGCATATTCGTCAAATGATTTCTGCCAGCTTTCATTATCGATATTCTGCATCTTGCTGTTGGCATATGAACTCACCAGCGAACGTCTGTTATATTGTTTCCCGTTTTTAGATAATCCCGGTCCCATAATACACCCTTCACAACAAAGCAGTTCCATATGCTGGTTCTTTATCAGTCCGGCTTCAAACTCCTTCAGAGCACCCTGAAAGTCTATCCTTCCTTCAGCTGCGATAATGTTTCCGGTAATCGCATTATCACTTATTTTGGCGGTCTGCAACAAGCCTCTTGCGACAGGGAAAATGGCTCCCCGTCCTCCTACCGGCTGATCAAACTCAACAGGCTGACAGGTCTCCGGGGTAATATTCCTGTCTGCAAGCATATCTCTCAGCTCTGTGAATGTTAAAGCTTCATCAATCTCGGGGCTTTCGGCCTTTTTAGCAATGCACGGACCGATGAAGACAATTTTGGTATCGCTTCCATACTTTTTCCTGATAACCCTGCTCATTGCCACCATTGGTGATACAACAGGTGCAAGGTTATCGACCAGAGCAGGATGGTAGAATTTGACATAGGTAACTATGGAAGGGCAATCGGAGGATATATAAAAGTTCTTACTCTCATTTACGAGCTTCCTGTACCTGTCGGCTACAAGATCAGCGCCGAAAGAAACCTCTGCAACATACTCAAAACCAAGTCCTTTAATCATTCCATTCAAAACCCGGTGATCGGGGATATCTGAAAATTCGGCAGGAAAACTGGGAGCAATAATTGCAGCGACTTTGGAATTGCTCTCAAGAAGTTTTGCCACCCTGTCGACCGTGTTCAGAAACACTTTGGCTCCCTGGCTGCAAACCTTTGTACAGTTACCACAGGCAATACAACGTTCGTCGATAACCTCAGCCTGTCCACCTACAATACGTATAGCCTTAGCAGGGCATTCCCTTACGCAGGTATAGCATGTACGGCAAAGTTCCTTAATAGTGTAAACCAACATAGCAATTAAGTTTGCTGATCATAATAACACGTTTCTCTTCTCAAAATGGGTATAAAATATCTTCTTGTCGGAGATATCGCTATTCTCTTTTAAAAGCTTATCATACATGTTGATACAAGCGGGTGATTTACATGGAAGATTAATTGCTTCGGTCTCGTCAGACTGATAAACCAGTTTTGCCCGGCTTTTGATTTCATCTTTCGACGGACTGAAAGGCAAGCCTGCTCCATGGACACATCCGCCCGGACAAGCCATTACCTCTACCAGATCGTACTTCTTGCCTGAGGCAATATTGGTCCGGAGTTTTTCCAGCCCTGTTAACCCGTCGACTACAGCAACTGAGATATCTTCATCGCCAACCGATATCGTTGACTCTCTGAAGTTCCCTCCTGATCTCAGTTTCTTAAAGACAAGTTTATCGGGCTCTTTCTTCAATGACCTGTAATGATATAATCTGACCACACCTTCTGCAATGCCTCCCGAGACCTCAGCCATTATTGCAGCCGAACTTCTTCCAGCAAGAGGTTCATCAGCCTGTTCGCGTTCAATATTTGAAGTGTCAATTCCGTAGAGTCTGATCAGACGGGCCAGTTCTCTCACTGTGAGAACAGAATCAACATCGCTTATCCCTTTTCTCATCATACCATCACGTTGTGCTTCAAATTTCATAGCCATACATGGAGTTGCGGATACTGAAAAGATCTCCGCCGGTTTCACTACCAGTTGATTAGCAACCAGCGTTTTGATCAATACCCCGGTAATCTGTTGCGGCGATTTAACTGTTGAGAGTTGTGGTAAAAGTGACGGTAAAAACTGTTCAGCATATTTTACCCAGGCCGGACAGGCAGAAATATATAAAGGCTTATCAGATTTATTGTTGATTTTTTCAGTTAGCTGGTCGGTAATTTCGGTAATGCAGATATCAGTACCAGTGCCTGTCTTAAAAACTTTATCAAAACCGATTTTCCGCAACACGGCATTAAGCATTTTATCAAAGTCTTTGGTATACCTCATCCCCAGCTCCTCTGCTATTCCGTATACAACCATGGAGGAGTATTGTATAACCTTAACGATTTCAGGTTTATTAAGGTATTCCTGTACTTCAGTAATATTATGTTTTTCGTGAAGTGCTCCGGTTGGGCAAACCAGAACACACTGACCGCAATGCACACAACTTGAGAAGTTAAATGCTTTGTCGAGCGCTGCTCCCACGTGTGTCTCCCGTCCCTTATTTATAAAATCGAGGGAAGTGCATGTTATTACCTCTTCGCATACTCTTACACACCTGCCGCATAAAATACATTTTGATAATTCTCTTACGATTGCCGGACTAGACTGGTCGAGACGGGGCTTAATCTTACGTGCACGCATGCGGCGCTCGCGAATATTAAGCTCTTCTGAAAGGCGCTGCAGTTCGCAGTTAAGGTTCCTGTCGCAATAAAGACAGTCGTCGGGATGGTTTGAAAGGAGTAATTCAACAATAGTTTTCCTTGCCTGGATAACACGGGGAGAGTGGGTTTTTATCTTCATCCATTCCTCAACAGGCTGAGAACAGGCAGTAACAAGTCTTTCGCGGCCTTCAACCTCCACAACGCACATTCTGCATGCACCTGTCGGAGTAAAATCCTTCATCCGGCAAAGGGTAGGAATAATAATACCATTGCGGTTAAGAGCTGAAAGGATAGTCTCACCCTTTTCAGCCTTAATTTTTTTATTATTTACCTGTAAAGTAAAAAGCATAGTAGCTATTTAACTGTTATTGCACTGAACTTACATATATCAAAACAGATCCCGCAACCAATACATTTATCTTCGACAATAAAGAAAGGCTGAAGACGTGTGCCATAAATTGCATTCACCGGACATTTGGATGCGCAGGCTGTGCATCCTGTACATTTTTCAACATCAATTGAAAACGATCGCAGCCCGCGGCAGATATTAGCACGGCATTTCCTGTCGAAGATGTGTTCTTCAAATTCATCCCTGAAGTTTTTAAGTGCGCTCATAAAAGGATTTGGAGCAGTCTGGCCCAAACCACAAAGAGAAGTATCCTTCATCACCGAAGCGATTGTCTCGAGCTGCATAACACCTTTGAAACGCTCAAGTGTTGTTCCTGACTCCTCATTAAGTGGTTTTCTGATAACACTCTCAAGAATCTCAAGCATACGGCCGGTTCCCTCGCGGCACGGAATACACTTTCCGCAGCTCTCGTTACGGATAAATTCCATGTAATATCTTACCAGGTCGACCATACAGGTATTCTCATCAATTATTACAAAACCGCCCGCACCCATGCCTATTCCGTTTGCTCTGAGCTCATCAAAATCGATAGACAGATCGAGGTGTTCGCTGGTTATGAATGAGCCCGAGGCACCACCAAGCTGTATTGCCTTGAATTCTTTTCCTTCCCTTATCCCATCAGCAATATCCTCGAGGATCGTTCTTATACTTGTTCCCATCTCAACCTCAACAACTCCCGACATACGTCCTTTTCCAGCTACGGCAAACACCTTGGTTCCCGGACTGTTTTCTGTTCCAAGTGAACGGAACCATTCCGGTCCGTTCTGCATAATAAGCGGCACATTCATCAGGGTCTCAACATTATTAATTACTGTTGGTTTGCCAAACAGACCTGAAGTAGTCGGATATGGAGGTTTAAGCTGAGGCATCCCTCTTTTACCTTCCAGGGTATTTATCAATGCAGTTTCTTCACCACAGACAAATGCACCCGGTTCCTTTTTAATAACTATGTCGAGATTATATCCACTTGAAAAAATATCATGTCCGAAGAGCCCGAATTCCCTTGCACTGTCTATTGCCCTCTGCAATCTGTTTCTTGCATGGTCAGAACCCGAACGAATGAAGATTATAGCACTCGAAGCGCCAATAGCATAAGCACCAATTGCTATTCCTTCGAGAAGTCTGTGAGGATCGCTTTCAAGTATAGTCCTGTCAGTAAATGCACCCGGGTCGCTCTCTTTTGCATTGCAGATAAGATACCTGGCATTGGCGTTTGTGTTAAGGGCATGTTTCCATTTAAGTCCGGTAAGATATCCACCTCCGCTTCTTCCCCTCAAACCGCTTTTTTCTATAATATCACATACCTCATCATAAGTGTAGTGACGTATTGCTTTAACATAAGAGCGGTAGCCACCCCGGGCAATGTATTCTTCAATACTCTCCGGATCGTAACAGCCGCAATTGCCCAGAACCACCCTTTTCTGATTAGAGAAAAAAGGATGTTCATCAATAAAAGGAATACCCGGCCACAGTTCAAAACCTTTAGTACCTGACTGACCTGCCAGATCCTCTTCATTTATATCATTATGAAAGACACCATTAAGAAGAGGTTCAACCTTTTCTTCAGTAATATTCCTGAAGAAGAGTTTATTTTTACCGGGAATATGAACGCAAACGAGAGGCTCAAAATTTGCGGGTCCGGTACAACCAACACTTATCAGCCTGGCTTCCAGCGAATTTTCACTAATATAATTTTGAATTGCCGAGAAAGTCCTTGCTGAACCGGCTATTAAACTGCTTGTTCCTGACGAAAGATATACCACCGGCTGCACAGGTTTTTCACGTCGTACCTGTCCAAGCACCTTTTCGGTGTCGGATGATAAAGTATCTGACTCGAACAGCAATACTTTCTCTATGAGGAATGACTTCAGATCTTCCATTCTTTCATCCTGATATATTAGTCGTTATCAATAACGTACTTTAGTTTCTTAATCAATTCGGGCAACTGTTCTGCCTTTACATGGGAATGAAATTCACCATTAACAGTAATCACAGGGCCATTATTGCATCCTCCCATGCATGATACTATTTCGTAACTGAAATTTCCATCACGCGTGGTTTGTCCGGGATTAATGCCGGTCTCTTCCCTGATCTTGTTAATTATTGACTGAGATCCATTCAGGAAGCATGAAGTACCATGACAAATCTTTATCTGGATCTTACCGGCAGGAATGAACCGGAACTTATCATAAAATGTAGCCAGACCAAAGATCTTTGTAGTACTTAGTCCCAGGAAAGTCCCGGTTTTCACTATAGCCTCTTCAGAAAGAAACCCCTGGTCTTCCTGAATTTCCTGAAGAAGAGGAATAAGATCTTCCCGTTTTCCCTGCTTGTATTTTTTTATTATTGTATCAAGATCTGTACTCATCGGGATATAATAAAGTATAGAATTATCTATACAAATATAACTGATTTTATTGTTAGTAAATAAACATTGTTATTTTATTAACAATAAAATACATCCGTAATAAATATACGCATTTACTCAATATCATACTGTATTTCAAGCAATTACTGAGCCGCCTCTATATTCATGAAAAAATCTGTTTGCACTTCCTGCAAAAAAATATCACAAAATATTGAGTCAATCGTGTGAAACTAAGCATAAAGTAAGTCAATATTGATTGAAAATTAATTGTACTTTTGATGTTGTTGTTTATTTATGAACAGATAGAAAATGGCTCAGAGAATTGAAATGCAAATTTGTCTTGGCAGTTCCTGTTTTTCAAGAGGTAACAAGGATGTTGTTATGTTTATTAAGGAATACCTGAGAAAAAATCATCTCGACGACCGGGTAGTTTTCAAGGGAGCGCGCTGTATGGGACACTGCAGCAATGGTCCAAACCTGATTATTAACGGGGTCATTACCGAAGGTGTTACTCTGTCGAAAATTGAGAGTATCCTGGAGAAAGAATTTGCACGATTCATTTAAACACCAAAGAAACTGATATGTCCGACAGAAAACCCGTACTCTATATAGATGATGAAAAATGCAGAAATTCATATTCCTGCGTTCGAGTTTGTCCGGTCAATGCCATTGAGGTAAAACCTCAGAAGGCTCATCCTTTTATTCTGCCAGACAGATGCATTGGTTGCGGATTATGTTATGTATCATGTACTCCCCATGCAATAGCTTATCGCGACTCAAGGGAGAATGTAAAAGCACTACTGTCGTCGGACAGGAAAACGGCAGCTCTGATAGAACCGAGCATTGCGTCTGAATTTGATGATATTACCGATTACCGAAAGTTTGTTGCGATGATCCGCTCGCTGGGATTCGATTATGTACATGAGGTCTCATTCGGAGTTGATCTTATTGCTGCATCATATGCTAAACTCTTTGCAAAAGCTGAAGGCAAGTATTTCATCAGTGCCAATTGCCCGTCTATTGTTAAGCTGATCGAAAAGTTCCATCCTGAACTTATTCCGAATCTTGCACCACTGGTATCACCAATGATTGCCACTGCAATGGTAGTAAAGGATCTTTATGGTCCTGAAGTGGCTACTGTTCAGATCGGTCCATGCATAGATGCTAAAGACGAATCATTTCTGTATCAGTCAGGTAAACTGGTCGACGGGGTACTTACATTTGCCGAGTTAAGGGAGCTTTTTGATGAGTTCAAGATCCAGGAAAGACTTGTTAAGATGTCAGATTTCGATCCTCCTCATGGAAACTGGGGCGCCCTCTACCCTCTTCCTGCAGGTATAATCCAGGCCGGCGGAATAAAACGCGACATGGTTTCGAGCTCTGTTATTACAGCTTCAGGCAAGGAAGATATTCTGGAGGCAATAAATGACTTCGACAAGTATATTGATACAATACAACACCATTTCAACCTCTTTTTCTGTCACGGATGTCTTCTTGGACCAGGGATGCAGCATCATAATGAACGGTTCAGAAGGAGATCCCTCGTAAGACATTATGCCGAAAAGAGAGTCGGGGTACTCGATAAGGAGCTCTGGAAAAAAAATATTGAAAAATGGTCGAAGCTCGACTTCTCCAGAACCTTCACTCCTGACGATCAGAGGATACCGGAACCTCCTGAAGATGCCATACTTGAAGTTCTTAAGATTGTAGGAAAAGATAATCCGGATGAAGAAATAAACTGTGGTGCATGCGGCTATCTATCATGCCGCGAATTTGCGTCCACTGTGGCAAAAGGGCTTGCAATACCTGAAATGTGCCATACATACAATCTGAGGAACAAGCAGGAGTATATTGAGACTTTAAGGCAGACCAACAGGAAACTTGCCGACACAAAAAAGGCGCTCAAAGACTCTGAAGAGCTTGCCAGGAGGGAAAAAGAGATTGCCCAGAGTGCTTCTGACATGATGAATAATATGCTGGAGAAGCTGCCCACAGGTGTAGTTATAGTGGACAATTACCTTAAGATTCTCCACTCAAACCAGAGCTTCATCAATATTATCGGGGAAGATGCAAAGGCAATATCCGATGTGATACCCGGACTGGCCGGGGCAGATATAAAGACACTAATACCTTTCAATGTTTATAATATGTTCACCTTCGTTATTAAAGAAGATGAACCTGTAGTAAGCAAGGATGTCCATTTTGAGGATAAGATGCTGAATATCTCAATTTTCCCGATCAAGAAAAACAAGATGTGCGGTGCTATAATCCGCGACCTTTACTCCCCTGAGGTTCAGGGCGAAGAGGTTACCAACAGGGTAAGCGAAGTTATTGAGAAAAACCTTGAAATGGTTCAAAAAATAGGATTCCTCCTTGGAGAAGGTGCTTCTGAAACAGAACAGATGCTAAATTCAATAATTGAGTCGTACAAGTCGAAAAAAGGGGGTTTGAAAACCAATCTGAAACAATAAAAAGTGAACCGTAACTTTTTTATAGAGGTAAACAGCCAGCAGAGGAATCATGATGGTGAAAGGATATGTGGCGACGTATTCCTCTACCGATATATTAAAGAGGAAGACAGGGTAATAGCGGTACTATCTGATGGAATGGGACATGGTGTTAAAGCCAATATTCTGGCAACACTTACTTCCACAATGGCAATTAGCTTTACCCGCGAACATAAGGAGGTTGACAGGATTGCAGAGATAATTATGAATACGTTGCCTGTTTGCAGTGAAAGGAAGATTAGTTACTCGACCTTTACCATTGTAGATATTGAGAGCAGCGGAAAAACAAATATTCTTGAATATGATAATCCGTCAACTATTGTTCTCAGAGGAAGAGATATATATGATCCTTCCTGGAAAAAAGTAGTACTCGATAAAGGAAAACATGCGGGGAAAGTCCTGAAAACATGTTCATTTATGCCTGAGAAAGAGGACCGTATCATCTTCTGTTCCGATGGTGTATCACAGAGCGGTATGGGAAGCGATGCTTATCCGTTTGGATGGGAAAGAGAAAACATTGCTGCTTATGCATCTGCACTTGTTAACAGTGAATCTTCTATCTCCGCTGTTATGCTTGCCGGTAAGATTGTTACAATGGCTCATAAAAACGACAGTTATAAAGCCAGAGATGATATAAGCTGTGCGACGATATATTTTCGTGAACCACGAAAGTTGCTTGTTTCAACAGGACCACCCTATGAAAAGGACAAGGACAAAGAACTTGCATCAAAGATTGCCGGATACAAAGGGAAAGTCATTCTTTGCGGAGGAACGACAGCCGATATAGTTGCCAGAGAACTGGGCAAAAAGGTTATTGATGAATTAATATTTGAAGATCCCGAGTTGCCTCCCGAGAGTTTCCTCGAAGGCATAGACCTTGTAACTGAAGGCATCCTTACACTTCAGAAAGTAAATGAGATACTGAAAACATTCAATAACAGTATAAAACTTGGAAAAGGTCCGGCCGATAAGATTGTAAGGCTCCTTATGGAAAGTGATGAGATTCACTTTGTTATCGGCACCAGGATTAATATAGCCCACCAGGATCCCAACCTGCCTGTTGATCTTGAAATTAGGAGAACCGTTGTTAAAAGAATCGCTCGTCTGCTGGAAGAGAAATGGCTGAAAAAGGTGACCTTTGAATATATCTAGACCTAGAATAATTATACTTTTTTTAGCCACCAAGGCACCAGGACTCCAAGTTTCACAAAGACAGATTCTGCTTTTTGGAGGCTTGGTGTTCCTTAGTGCCTTTGTGTCTTGGTGGCAGAAAGGTATCTATATCTCTGACAATCTAATATATTCAAGTGTTTTATTATAGAGATATGGTTGAATATCCGGGTGAGTATTATTTTCGGGGAGCTGAGTACCAAATGAAACTTCACCAATCTCCGATATCTCAGGTAAAGGGCCAAGTTCTGTGACTTCAGCAAAATAAAGTCTACCCCATCCGGTTACACCATCTTTTTTTACCGAATAGGTTGCAATACATTCCATTCTGAACTGAATCGCTCCGGTCTCCTCCATCAATTCCCTGCATGCAGCTTCATGAGAGCTTTCACCGGGTTCAATATGGCCTCCGGCAATCTCAAATGTCTTTCTTTTATTATGGCGCACGAAAATCCACTTATCTTCATACCTGGCTGAGATAACAGAATATGTCAATTTAGTACCCGGCTCATATACAGCTTCATAGAACTTTACCTCTGTCATAACTTCAATTCGTTAAACTGTTGCAAGGTAAGCATAATCATGATATGTAATAATTGAGTAATTTTACATACTAATTCGTCCCCTATGGTTTTGCTCTTATTCATAATGTTATTTGCTGACATATTCATACCAGTCGTTTTACGTCAGCATTTTTTCAGTAATTCAAGAATCAAATATTATATTCTTCTGGTAATAAATGTCATTTTAAGCATCTGGCTCTGGCTTCTCTTTTTTGAAGTAGCCAGTTATGAAAGTTTTTTCGACGATCCGCAACAGGTGTGGCTATTAATGAGCCTTACCGGAATGATTGTTGCAGTAGTTGTACCCAGGGTAATAATTATTATTTGCCATTTTACAGGAGTTTATATCAATAGAAACAGCGGTGGTCATTTAAGGGGACTGACAAATACCGGAATAGTTACTGCAGCTGTGATATTCACAATAATTACCACAGCCACTCTCCATGGAAGGTTTAATTTAAAAACAGAAGAGGTTACAATAAAAATTAAGGGACTAAACTCTGATCTTGATGGTTTGAGAATTGTACAGCTATCGGATATGCACCTTGCCGGATTCCACCATCACAGGGAAGTACTTGAAAAAATTATCAGCACTGTTAATGCCCTAAAACCTGATCTGATATTGAATACCGGTGATTTTGTGACTTTCGGATGGAGGGAATTCGGCAGGAATGATACTATCCTTGCTAAGGCAAAAAGTGATTATGGAAATTTTGCTATACTCGGGAACCACGATTTTGGAACCTACCATCCTTATTTTACTGAGGCCGACAGAGATAATAATGTATCAGTACTGAACAATCTGGTCAAAGCTTCGGGATATATTGTACTGAATGATGAAAATGCAGAAGTCAGAATCGGAAATGCAAGGCTGGCGCTGATTGGAATAACGACAAAGGGGCGCCATCCGGATATCATTCATGGTGATCTGACCAAAGCAGTTACCGGAACAGACAGTGCCGACCTTAAAATACTTCTGAGTCACGACCCGAATCACTGGGAAGAAAAGGTAACAGGAAAAACTGATATTGATATCACTCTCTCGGGACATACACATGGTATGCAGATGGGTATTATAACCAAGCGATTCAAATGGAGCCCTTCAAAATATTTCTATCCGAACTGGAACGGACTCTACTTCAACGGACAGCAGGTTCAGTATGTCAACCGCGGACTGGGAGTACTTTCAATTCCTTTCAGGATATGGATGCCTCCGGAAATAACTGTTATTACACTTAAGAAGGATTGAAACCGGCAAAACACTAAAAAGGAAACGGGTAGCAGTATGAACTGCCACCCGTTATTGTTACCCTCCCGGAATTTAACTAACCGTCTAACCATGAATGTTTTGGATGAAAATAACCTAACCTGATATTTTTCTAACCATTTTAAGAGAGAATAACAAAAATCTTAATTCAGTTTTATATTGTTTAGACAATACATAATTGAAGGATATTCCAATAATATTGAATTTTAGGATATTTTTAACTTATTAAAAAATAATATCATTAACAGAGTCGCAAAATAAGAAAAGGATGCAAACTGCTGAAAGAACAGGTACAATAAAAGATATTGATTTCAAGGTAGTCTATTCCCGGAGAAGGACACTCGGGATTAGTGTTCATCCTGATTCTACAGTTATTGTCAGAGTACCGTACCGGACTTCAGACAAAACAATTGTCAGAATAGTAGAAGAGAAAGCAGAATGGATAATAAAACACCGTGACAATTACAGGAAACAGAATAATCATATCACCGGCCGCTCCTATTGCAACGGAGACCTCCACCTGTTCAGAGGAAAAGAGGCAATCTTATCGATCATATATTCTGCTAAACCTTTTACCAGGTTTTCTGAGGGCAGAATAGAGATTGGTGTTGCCAGACCAGAAGATCAGAAAGCAGTAAGAAGAGTCCTGTATTCAGGATACAAACGTGAAGCTATGGAGCTTTTTCCTGAGCTTCTTGGCAATATGCTTGTAAAACATGAGAGTCAGAACCTCAGGCCGGCAGGGCTGATAGTCAGATCAATGAAAAGGCGCTGGGGGAGCTGTTCCAATAAGGGGATGATCACTTTAAGCACTGAACTCATAAAATTACCCGACAGGTATATTGAATATGTAATTGTCCATGAATTATGCCATCTGAAGCATCATAATCATGGTGCAAAATATTATGAGTTATTATCTGAGCTATTCCCGGAGTGGAAACCCCTTAGAAAGGAATTACGAAAGTATATCCGATAAAAATCCATTAACCACAAAGGACACAGAGTTGTTCACGAAGGACACAAAGGATCATCAATGAATTTATCAACTCTTATGCAATGTTTGTATACACAGCCTGAACATCGTCATCATCCTCAAGCCTGTCGATGAGCTTTTCAATGTCGGTCAGTTGTTCCTCGTTAAATTCAACCTGGTTAAGAGCAAAACGCTTCAATGAGGCATTCCTGATCTCAAGGCCCATATCTTCAATAGCCTGTGATAAAGACCCGAAGTTTGTGTAATCTCCATAAACATAGACTGTATCATCAACCATTTCAATCTCTTCCAGTCCCGATTCAATCAGCTCAAATTCAATCTCATCAACTGTTTTACCGGCAGGAAGATCAAATTCAAAAACTGCTTTACGGTTGAACATAAACTCGAGCGATCCTGTAGGTACAATGCCTCCACCTGATTTATTGAAATATGCTTTTACATTGGCAACCGTCCGTGTGTTATTATCTGTGGCACATTCAACGAAAACCAGAACACCGTGAGGTCCTTTTCCTTCATAACAGATTTCCGAAAAACTTTCAGAATCTTTTCCGGCAGCCCTTTTTATAGCTGCCTCTATATTATCCTTTGGCATATTCTGAGATTTTGCATTCAGAATAGCTGTTCTGAGTTTGGCATTTAGATCCGGATCTGCTCCGCCTTCTTTGGCTGCTATAGTAATGTTCTTACCCAGTTTCGGAAACAACTTAGACATCTTATCCCATCTTTTCTCCTTGGATGCCTTGCGGTATTCATATGCTCTTCCCATTTTATTATCTTAAAGTCTTACAAAATAGAATTTATTGACGGGGCAAAAATAATAACTAGAATCACTCCTCCTACAGTAATTACAAAATTTTTCAGATCTCATATTCCTGTCCTTTTGCCGGAATCTCTATATTCCTGAAACCGGCATTAAGAAGTGATGATACGTACTTTTTCTGTGTCTCATATTCACCGTGAACTATAAACATCTTCTCCACAGCATTTTTATCCTGACAGCTGAGGAAGTCAATCATCTCCTTGTAGTCTGCATGCCCGCTGAACGATTCGATTTTTTTCACATCTGCCTTAACCTCGTGAATAATTCCATGAATTGAGACCTCTTTATCACCTCTCACAATTCTGGCGCCGAGAGTAGTTGGTGCGCAATAACCAACTACCAGGATAGTGTTTTTCGGATTGGAGATATTGTTAGCAAGATGGTGTTTTATCCTTCCAGCTTCCATCATACCCGAAGCAGAAATGATTACACATGGCTTTTTGCTATCGTTCAGCCTTTTTGAATCTTCAACTTTTGAGATATAGTACAGATTTGCAAATCCGAAAGGATCCTCATCTTTTTCAAGCACTTTCAGAAAATCATTATTATAACACTCAGGATGCATCCTGAAAACAGTTGTGGCATTAACAGCAAGCGGGCTATCAACAAACATATCAATTTTAGGAAGACGACCGCTGTTGAAAAAGTTATTAAGAGCATAAACGATCTCCTGGGTACGGCCTACACTGAAAGCCGGAATAATCAGCTTACCACCTTTATTTACACATGTTTCCATAACAATATTCAGAAGATCTTCTTCTGCTGACTTTGAATCGCGATGAAGCCTGTCGCCGTATGTCGATTCCGTAATAATTATGTCGGCCTGCGGGAATGGTACAGGAGGAGCAAGAATAGGATCTGAAGGTCTCCCGATATCACCGGTATAAGCTATTCTCTTAATCTGTCCATTTTCAATTATCTGAAGATTAGCTACTCCGCTGCCCAGCATATGTCCTGTACCTGTGAACTTAACCTTTATGTTTTCGTCAATCCGGAATTTCATATCGTTAGGCACACCAATAAAAAGACTCATACATGCTGAAGCGTCTTCTTTTGTGTAGAGAGGAGTAACAAGCGGAAGACCTTTTTTTGCTCTTCTTTTGTTAAATGTAATGGTATCATGCTCCTGAATAAATGCTGAATCGGCAAGCATTATCGCGCAGAGGTCACGTGTAGCATTCGAACATACAATTGATCCCCTGAAACCAAGTTTATACATATAGGGTATTAGTCCGGCATGATCGATATGAGCATGAGTGAGAATTAAATGATCAATAAGCGAAGGGTCAAACATAAGGTCACGGTTCATCCCGTCTGTTTCGAGACCTTTACCCTGAAACATACCGCAATCGAGTAAGATTCTCTTACCCAAATTCGTAGTAATCAAATGTTTACTTCCTGTAACCTCCCTTGCTGCACCAATGAATTTGATTTTCATTTCTATAAATATTATTGTTTAAAGATAGTAATTTTAAAAGGGGAGATAACTCCACATTAATGCTTTCTGCGAAGATCTGCGTTATCTGCGGGCAAAACAAAAATTCCCGCTGATTTCGCAGATTAAAGCTGATCATAAGACTTAAATATGTAATAATATCAGATTCTGATACCTATCATTGTTATATCATCAACCTGATCAGCAGTCCCTCTCCAGTTTTCAAATTCTTTTTCGATGATTTCCTTTTGTTCAGACATTGGCCTGTAGTAGTGTTCTGCGAGTAGCTTTTTAAGATTGGCAATTTTATACTTGACACCATCGGGACCACCAAACTGATCAGCGTAACCATCTGAAAATATATAAATTGAATCGCCCTTTTTGAGATTTATCTCATAGTTTGTAAATGGTTTTTTCTCTCCGTAATAGATCCCTATCGGCATCCTGTCGGCTTTATATTCCTTGAATTCTCCTCCCTGAAAAATGAAAAGCGGATTATAAGCTCCGGAGTACTGCAGTACTTTTTTACTCTTGCTGATAATGCAGAATGAAATATCCATGCCATCGGCGGCTTCACCTTCTTTTCCTGTCTGATGAAGTGATGTCTTTATCTTCTCCCGAAGTAGCCCAAGGACTGTATTTGCCTGAAGATCAGTATTATTAGTTATAATCTCGTTAAGTGTGGAGATTCCCAGCGTACTCATAAAAGCCCCCGGAACTCCATGTCCTGTACAATCTGCCACTGTGAAAAAGATATGTTTGTCGGTCTCCCCGATCCAATAGAAATCACCGCTTACTATATCTCTTGGCTTAAAAATTATGAAGTGATCAGAGAAGAGAGAACTGAAATGACCATCCTCAGGAAGCATTGCCATTTGAATTCTGCTTGCATATTCAATACTTGAGGTTATCTCCTCTTTCTGTGCTTCAATTTCGGCTGTACGCTCCTTTACTTTCTGTTCAAGAATTTTATTTGCTTTCTGCAGCTGACCCTCCCTGAACCTGACGATCAGAAAAAGAATAAGCAAAACGAATGAAGCTGTCAGAATAAAAAATAGCGGGGTCTTTGTGAAAGGTGCCTTAATTGTAAATTTTATCGTTTTTATATCTCCTATGTTTCCCCATATATCCTTTGCCCTCACCTGAAGGGTATAGTCCCCGGCTACCGGGATAGCAAGATTGTAACTGGTTCGTACAGACCAGTTTGACCAGCCATTCATCAGCTTATTTACAGTATATTGATATTGAGTGGTATTTTGTTTAAGATAACCGGGGGCCACTATATCGAAATATATGACATTATCACCCCGGTTAAATACAATTTCTGAAAGACTGAAAGTAGTACCATTTGCATTATAAATACTTTTAACAACAATATTGCTTTCAGGATTGACTTTCAAAGGTTTATCCATATCGATCCTGAATAAACGATTTTCTCCGTCCACAACCCAGAGGATCTTATCTTCGGTATTTATTGAAACAACGTCACTGAAAAGTTTAAGCAGAGACATTTCCTTTTCAATGAAAGGATCAATAGTATTAAGATAGAGCCAGTTGTATCCATGCTTTATCCATGGTTTATTGGAAAGCGGATAGGCAAATTTTGTTTTTGATGCAAGAGGACTGTTATCCGCGTGTCTTTCCACAAATCCTGCAGACTGTTTCTGGTAGTAATAAATACCCGATTCGGTATAAAGAAAAACCGAATCATTTACAGCATCAACTAAATACCTTTGAGGGAAATCGCTCTTTATGCTAACAGGAGTATATTTAGCACTTCCGGCTGCAGATTGCAGATCCGTAAAAAGGGCTGCATTATCTACTCCCAGCCATAAATCACCACCAGAGGTAATTGCCAATGAATATACAGGATCAGTAAAAGCCGGATCGGGTGTTTCGCTATTCCATTTTCCTCCGGAATACCTGACAGAAAAATAGCCATCACCTGAAGCTATATAATACTTGTCTTTTACCGGCTGCCATAATATGAAATTTACGTAACGATCCCGGGCTATTGTTTCAGCTTTATGATTACTTATTATTAGAAGTCCCTTGTTTGTTGCGGCAAGTATCCCATAATCAGTTGCTACCAATTGTCTGCATTTTTCATTAAAGCCTTCAACCTTTTTATATATATAGTTAATTGATTTGAGCTTATTTACAGTCTTTTTGGTATATGTCTCAGCCGGTTTTTTAGCAGCTGCACTTACGGTTGCTGCCGGAGATGCAGCGTCACTGTTCTTTTCTTTTGTGATTTTCTTTCCGAATATCTTCGAGAAAATACTCTTCCGGGTACCCTGCTGATCCTGTGTTGAAGACTGGGCAGCTGGCTGTGCCCCTGATGAGGCCTGATCATTTTTAACCAGGACCTGTACCTCTGCATAGTTTCTTACAGCAGTCAGGTAATAGACTCCTTCGCTGGTCCCAACGAATAACTCTCCCTTATACCAGAGAGACGTTGTTAGATTCCCGGCAAGACCGGGATATATACTGAAATTCCCAACAGGGAGTTTCAGCTCAGCTCTGGAAAGTCCATACTGGTGAGAAAGCCACAATCCGCCACTTCTATCCTGCCCTATGGCATAAATCTCATCATCAGGAAGTTTATTCTGGTTATTAATTGTGAATCTGACATCACCACTTTTTTTGTCTATTACGAGAGCTCCGCCATCCAGTGTTGAGAAAGCATAAAGGCTGTCTCCTATCATAATACCCTCAGAGAGAATATTGTCACGGAGGTAACCTTCATCTTTAACCTGATAATCATAATACTTTAAACCGTCAAATAGTTGCAGTCTGCCGTCGCTAAGACCAACCAGGGTCCTGTTCTGATCGTAAGGAAGTGAGAAAAGTATATCGATATCCTCGGTCAGATAACCTGTCACAATAGGGAAAAGTGTATCACTTTCAAGTCTGAATAATCCAGAGTTTAACCTGTTAATAAATGTATTCTTCGGGGTGGTGAACATACCGGTAAACGGAGTGTTATCAGGAGACTTCAGCCTGAGCTCAAGTTTATAATCAACAAGGTTGTGCCGGCTAACAGACTGTTCGCCGTAGAACCAGACAACAGAATCGCTAAAAATAATCCTGGTGATAACACCTATCCCGGCTTCATCACCTGATACGGGGATGTACTTATAAACGCCAGCCTCATCCTTCTCTATATATCCATAACTGTTTTCTCCACCGACAAAGATTTTCCCGTTTTGGGGATTAGCCCTCATTGTATAAGGGATAACCGGTATCCTGATCGGGGTCCAATCCTGTCCGTCGAATGAAGAGATGCCTTTTCTGTTTGCAAAAAGCATAACGTTATACTCATCCTGGCAAATAGCCCAGTTCTGATTTTCGATATCCCTGCTCTCATAAAAGTGAGTCAGCAGAGGAGCGCCCTGCTGGGCATTGAGTAAAGAACCAACAAATAAAAATGAAACCAGTATTACAAACTTCTTCATGGTCATTTTTTTATATTCCTCTTACTTTAATAATAACAACCCGACTAAGACAATTGTGCGATAAAATTACACAAAAAGATTAAGTACCATAACACCAATCAATCCCATTATTCCAATTGATGTTTCCATTACGCACCAGGATTTCAGGGTATCTTTAATACTGAGGTTAAAATATTCTTTAAACAACCAGAATCCACCATCATTCACATGTCCGAACATCAGACTTCCTGAACCAATTGCAAGTACCATAAGTTCAGGCTTCACAGCACCTGCTGTAACCAGAGGCAGTACAATTCCGGCAGTAGTAATTCCGGCTACTGTAGCCGAACCTACACAGAAACGCAGTACCGTTGCAATAAGCCAGCCAAGGAATAATGGTGAAAGTGATGATTCACTCAGAAGTCCGCCAATGTAATTGCTTACACCAGCGTCGATAAGAACCTGTTTTAAAGCACCAGCTCCGGCAATAAGAAGCATAATCATTGTTATGCTTGTAACGGAATGTGCAAGAGAATTCATAATATCATTGATCTTTCTGCCCCTCGCTATTCCAAGAGTATAGATAGCAAAAAGGACTGATAGCAGCATTGCAAAAACAGGATTGCCGATCCAGCCAAGTACCTTTCTTACGGCATTTCCTTCGGGAAGTAAAAACCCGGCAATAGTTGCAAGAGTTATAAGCAGAACCGGCAAAAGTGCTGAGAAGAAGCTTGTCCAGAATCCGGGCATCTCTTCATCTGTTAATGGCTTAACATTAACAAATTCGGCAAAAGGCTTAGCATCAATTTTGCTGAGTGCCTTGGAAAGAATCGGTCCTGAGACAAAAATAGCAGGGATAGCCACAATTATACCGTAAAAAAGTGTTTTACCAAGATCAGCATTAAATACGCCAACAATGGCAGTTGGGGCAGGATGCGGAGGAAGATAACCATGTGTAACAGAGAGTGCTGCAAGCATAGGTAGTCCGACATACAGCAATGGCAAACCGGTTGATGCAGCCACTGTGAAAACAAGGGGGATCATAATAAAGAAACCAACATCATAAAACAGCGATACACCTACTATAAAGCCGGTAAGCATCAGAGCGAGCTGAATATGCTTCAAACCGAATGCATTAACAAGCTTTGTTGTAATCCTCTGGGCTGCACCACTTTCCGAGACCAGCTTCCCAAGCATTGATCCCAGACATAATATGAGTACAAGGAACCCCATAGTGTTGCCTATCCCCTTTTCTATCGACAATACGGCCTGATCGAGTGTCATCCCTTCTGCAAGAGCCACTGAAATTGACACAATAACAAAAGAGAGGAATGAGTTGAATTTAAAAACAAGTATCAGAACAAGAAGAAGGCAGATTCCGAGGATGACTATCAGCAGAGGCATATACTATCGTTATTAAGTTTATCTATAATATTAAGATTCTGGATTCTATTAAGTTGCTCGGGGCACGGGGCACGGGGCAAGGGCAAAGGCTTTTCCTCCTTGCTCTGTGCTCTGTGCTCTCTGCTCTGTGCTTTCTAGCCCCTGCCATCAAAGCCAGGCTCAGGTTTAAGTGGAAATTTAATTGGCATATTATCACGTGTCGATCTGTAAATAGCTGTAAATAGCTCTACTGTGCGTCGCCCTGCTTCACCGTTAACAGCAGGGTCTCTTCCTTCAGCAATTGCTTTCAGGTATTCTTCAATCTGATACTGCATATATACTACTGTGGGATCACAATTATTAAAAGTATCTGTATCCTCTTTAACCCACTCTTTGAGCAAATGCTCCTCTCCGGGAATTGTCCAGAGATCGTTAACCGGAGGCTCGGCCACACCTGTTCTTCCGGCAATAAACATTGCCCCTCCGTCAGTCTGGACACCTGCAGATGCTCCGTTATCCCCGTGGACATGTACTTTTCCGTAGATACCGGGTTTCTGGGAATTACTAACCAGAATATTTCCAATCGCACCGCTTTTAAACTTCACAATTGCCAAAGCCGTATCTTCCACCTCTATGTATGGGTGGTTCAGGTTTCTCCATATCCCATAGACTTCATCTATTTCACCCATAAACCATAACATAATATCCAGCTGGTGCGGTGACTGGTTTACAAGTACTCCTCCGCCCTCCTTCTTCCACGATCCCCTCCACTCATCGGAATCATAATAGGCTTTGTCGCGCCAGCCAAGCATGGTGACAGTTGCAAGAGCAGGCTTTCCAAGTTTTCCGTTATCAATTGCATCTTTAACCCTTCTCACAGGCTCGTACCATCGCCGCTGACTAATAACACCCAGCTTTACTTTATTCTCCCTGCAGGTTTTTATCATTTCATCGCAATCCTTCAGATCTGAAGCCAGAGGCTTCTCAACCAAAACATTAGCCCCTGCCTTGGCAGCTTCGGAGGCTGGTTGAATGTGATAAGGATGAGCAGAACACACAATAACAAGGTCTGTCTTGTTTTCGGCTACCATTTCTGAAATATCAGCGTACGATTTTGTTTTATAGACAGCTGCAAAATCACTTGCTGTGCCGGCTGTTCTGCTCCAGACACCTGTGAGCCGGGCATTTGGGATATTCTGAACAGCCTTTGCATGAAGATGAGCTACACGGCTGCATCCGGCAATTGAAATGTTATATATTTTTCCGGTCATCGTCGTAAAAATTTAAAATTTCGGATTTCGGATTTTTGATTTCGGATTTCTTAAGCAATTCTGTTTCTTACAATCCGCAATCCGCAATCCGAAATCCGCAATGTCAGGGAACAAGAATTACTTTATTTAAATCCTCCTCTTTCCTGTATAGTCTGTTAAACCAATCTGCCCCTTCCGAAAGGGGTGCTACGGCAGAGATCTGATCGTCGACACTTATCTTTCCGGTCTGAAGCAGATTAAGTACAACTTCATATTCTCCCCGTATGGCACAGCTCCCCAGAACTGTCAATTCACGGGTGACAACCTTCTGAAGGGGAAATTCCACTTTTGGGGATACATTACCAACAAGAACTGCTTTACCGCCTTTGCGGAGTACATCAATTGCAATATTTACAGATTCACTTCTGCCGACTGCCTCAAATGAGATATCGGCGCCTCTGTTATTTGTAAGAGCAATAATTTTTTCATTAAGGCCCGGATCAGTTGCAAGAAAGGCATCATCTGCACCGGCTTTTACTGCCTGTTCAAGCCTGTTTGCATTGATATCTATCGCAATTATACTTGAAGCACCTGAAAGCCTGAGAAGTTTCAGGATAAAAGTTCCTATCATACCGGTTCCCACAACCACACACTTATCACCTGTCTTAATTCCCGCGATGTTTATGGAATGAAGGGCAACTGCAACAGCCTCAACCATTGCAGCCTGTTCAAATGTTACATTATCAGGTATTTTGTAAAGGATATGTTGCGGAATTGCTATAAATTCGGCAAAAGCACCGGCTCTTTTATAGGTGCCGGGGGAGACGCCGAGTACTTCCCTGTTATCGCTTAAGTTATAATGTCCCTCAAGAGTATACCAATCATTCAACGGGTATACAGTAGAATCAAAGGTCACTCTGTCTCCAGGCTTCCAGCCAGTTACACCGGACCCGGTTTTTTCAATAATGCCTGAAGCCTCATGGCCCATAATCATCGGAGGGATCCTTCGTCCTGTACTTCCGTCGAGACCATGAACATCAGAGCCGCAGATACCGCAGGCCATGACCTTTACAAGGACTTCACCGGTATGAATTTCAGGATCAGGGACATCTTTATAAACAAGTCTGTTGTATTCTTCCAGTACGAGGGCTTTCATATACTGTGAAACTTACTATTGGACTACCTCTTTGGCAACAGTAACAACTTTAATTTCAGCAGCACCTATCAGCATATCACTTATCTTAGGTCCAAATGCATTAAAATAATCTGCAGCAAAATGAGCGTCAACAGCTGCCTGATTTTTATATTCCTCTACAAACACAAATTTGGAATTGTCATAAGGATCCTGAAACAGCTGATAATAAGTGCAGCCTTCTTCAGCATTCGATTTTGCAATAATATCTTTTGCTGCCTCGATAAAATCTTTGGCTCTTTCCGGTTTGATTGTGAGTCTGGCGATTATCATCATCTTTGAATCCACTGCAGGTACAGCGACTGATGTACCGGGGACAGAAACAGCTTCTGCACTCTTTTTATTACCACAACTCGCGGATAATAATGCAATACCAAGCAGAACGACAAATAATTTTACTTTCATGGTTATCAGTTTTTGGTTATAATTTTTTTAACGCCATGAATATAATAAATAATTATTGATTTGGGTAAATCCGTTAACCGCAAAGGGCGCCAAGTTTTTCGCAGAGGTCGCAAAGAAAAATGGACACGCCATGGCGTGTCCCTACCGGATTAGATGTATTTCAGATAGTGATTTAATTGCTCTGTCGGAGAAGAAATCACTTGCCGGGAATACCCTGAACAAGCCTCCATCCTCATCAGGCTCTGTACGAACGAGAAGAAACTCCTGCTGATCGTTCCTGTTAAAGAGCTCAGAATATGAGACAGCACAACGATATCCATCTTTAGCTGCTATGCAAAACATACCTGATTGTAAATCCTTCCTGTTTATAGAGTAATACTTAGAGATTACATCTTTAAGTATCATCCCCATAAATGGCGAGGTACTGTGTATTCCTTTACCCCTTCCGTAGAAAATTGTATTGTAGGTGATACTTTCAGGTTCTGTTGGTGCAAGAGCAGCAATTTCCTTCTCAGAATCAAATAATTTGAATCCGGATGAATACATGGGGGATAAACCCTTTACAACAGGAAATGACATTTTGATCGACTTAACTGTAATCTTAACAGGTGATGAGATGTTTCTTTCAGTAACAAGATCGCTTGCTGCAACAATTTTACTTTCCGATGGAAGGGGCCAAAGGTCCTTTGTCTTGGAAGGTACTATCCGCGACACACTTGTGGCAATTAAAATCTTGTGAAGATTATTTGGATAATATATCTCACCCCAGCTGAATACCACCTTTTCACCATTACTGTTTTCAATTTCAACATAAAGATCAATAATCGGATTAAACTCATTGGCATTCAATTTCTTAAGAACACTTAAATTAAGAATATCGAAAAGGGAGTACCCGTCGTATCTGTAAGCACCAACAAATCTATCGCCCATGGCACTATCGAGCAATGTCTCTTTAACAATTACACTATGCACCGGGAGTGTTGAAAAATTTACTTTTCCCGGATTTGCAACCTCTCCTCCAATAATCAGGTCATATTGCTGAAGAGCATTTGTTAAAGTGTTATCATAAAAATTATTTGTAATGTCTGTTGTATCGGGGATTGTTCCATTTGGCAGAACTGTTGATTCTGAAGTTAAGGAGGCTTGTCTGCATGATATCACAGACAAGGAAAATACCACGATAAAAATAATTGCTTTCATGTTGTTCTGTTTATATTAATTTCTAATATGCAAATATTTACATATCGGATACAAAAATAACTTTTAAACCAAATACATGTATGACTAATATCAGAATCTTAAATAAAAAACAGAATTACAGTTAGCAGTAACCAGAAGGAGGAAAAATTATTGATTTCACAATTACGATACAAATAATGAGCAAGAAAAAATTCAGGATTATAAGTTATTTCAAAAATGATATTGCCTTTTATGAAACCAGAGTTAAAACCTGGCTGGGATGGGTTTCATTTACTGTATTCTATAAAACAGAGATAGTACATATTCTTTCAGAACCTTCAGTTCACAAATCGATGGCATACGAAAGGATAAAGCAATATTGCATTACAAATGGTTACAATGAAAAGGATATTGAAATAACCGAAATAAACACTTCAAAACCTAAGAGATGGATATTGTTCCAGAGAATTTATTCGTTTTAGGGAAATATCGTGGTTTGTTACTTTAACTATTCAATAATAACAACAATTATATCCATTACGTTGGTCATTGTAGGACCTGTAATGATATGGCCGCCGGCTTTTTTGAAGAAATGGTATGAATCGAAATCCAATAAGAATCTGACCGGATCAATCTCATCGTCCAGTGCTTTCAAACAGGTCTCTGAGTCAACAACAGCTCCTGCTGCACTAGTTGGTCCGTCATTTCCATCAGTTCCTGCCGAGAGAACTGTAATACCCTGCTGATCTTTAAGTAATAAAGAAGTCTGAAGAGCCAGATGCTGGTTTCTGCCACCCTTGCCTTTTCCGGTCATTTTAACTGTTGTCTCTCCTCCGAAAAGCAGACAAACCGGTTTCACTTCATATTCGTTTTCTTTGAATTTCAACGCTGTTTCTACCAGGTATTCAGCAACTGATGAGGTATCTCCCTGAAGCTGATCATCTATAATCAGTGCATTTATATTATAATCTAGCGCTTTCCTTTTAGCTGCTTCAAGAGCGAGTCTGTTAGTACCTATCAGAAGGTTAACTGTCCTATCAAACTCTTTATCATATGGTTTAGGTGTTTCAGACCTTAACCCTCCTGCCCCCTCCTTCAGGTATTTCAGAATTGTGGCAGGAACTTCATTTACAAGATTAAATTTATCCAGTACCTCAAGGGCCTGCCGGAATGTAGTGGGATCGGGAGTTGTAGGACCTGACGATATTACATCCAGAGGATCGCCGGCAACATCAGACAAAATAAGACTTACAAGAGTTGCCGGATTAACAGCCCGCGCAAGCTGTCCGCCTTTTACCAGTGAAAGGTGCTTTCTAACGGCATTTATCTCCTGAATACACGCTCCGCTGTTAATAAGCAGGTTGTTAACAATCGCTATTTCACCGGCAGATGATCCGGGAGGAAAATCGGCAAGAAGGGCAGAGCCTCCTCCTGATAATAAGCATAATACAAGATCGCGTACCTCTGCTTTCCCTGCAATTTTTAGTATAGCCTCTGTAGCTTTAAAACCATTCGAATCAGGCACCGGATGAGCCGCCTCTGATACCCTGATATGATTTAATCTGCAGGTATGACCATACTTGACAATAATATGACCCTCAGTAATATATGATCCCAGAATCTTTTCAACCTCTAATGCCATTGCTGCACTTGCTTTACCGGCACCTATGACATAAATGTTATTAACGCTGTTAAGTGGAAATTGGAGGTGTTTTATATGAAGAATATTTTCTTTCAGATGAAGCACATCATGAATCAGGTTTGAAGGAATGACACTTTCCACACCTGCAAGAAAGATTTGTTCAGCAATTAACCTGTTTGTCATAAGACTAGCAGTGATGTAATCCAAACACATGCAAAAACTACTGTCCCCATCACAATTGTTGAAGAAGAGTAGACCTTTAAAGTAGTTCCGGGGTCAATTTCTGAAAAGTTGGAAACAACCCAGAAGTAGGAATCATTAGCATGAGAAACAAGCATTGACCCCGCACCCATTGCAAGCATGGCAAATAACCTGCCTGATTCTGAATCAAGACCAAGCATCGCGAGCATTGGTGCTACAAATGAAGCTGTTGTAATTATTGCGACAGTGGAAGATCCCTGTGCTGTCTTCATCAGAACGGCAATAAGAAAAGGTACTAAAAGCCCTATGCTTGTCCCTGCCAATATTTTTCCTATTGTCTCACCAACGCCTGTTGATTTGATAACCATTCCAAACATACCACCAGCCGCTGTAACAATCAGTATCGGTCCTGCCTTTTCAATTGCTTCACCAAATACGGAATTCATTGAGTCTATTGATTTTTTCTTAAGTAGAAACAGTGCCAGTACAACTCCTATTGATAATGCAAATATAGGGTCTCCGGGAAAGAAAAAAATCTTCGAAATCAGCATCTGACCTCCTTTATCAATCAGATTTAATAATGATTTGACAGTAATAAGTATAAGGGGAACTGCTATTGGCAGAAAAGAAAGCAAAGGTGATGGAAGGTTATCGGTATCTGGCTGTGTTTCAATATCAGGCTCTCTCGCAGGAGGATACTCTTTTCCTTTTGTCATCCATTTTGCCCAGAAATATGCAGCAAGTGCACCCGGAACTGCAAAAAGAGTACCTGCAATAATCAGGTATCCGATATTTACCTGAAAGAGTCCTGCGGCAGCAAGTGCACCCGGATGCGGAGGTATAAGGCAGTGCACCGAATATAGTGATGTTGCCAGGACAGTTGCCATTAATGGCATGGCAATTTTTGATTTTGCACTAAACGACTTTGCAAGTCCGCTTAAGATTATAAAGCCTGAATCGCAAAAAATAGGAAGTCCGGTAATGAAACCGGTTATTCCAATTGCCTGAACACTTCTTTTTTCCCCTGTTTTGGAAAGGATATACCGGGCAATGCTTAGTGTCCCTCCTGTTTTATCAAGAGTAATTCCGATTATTGCACCAAGGATTATCAGAAATCCTATAGATGCCATTGTGTTTCCGAAACCTTCTTTTATTGTTGATATTACTCTGTCTGCGGGTAATGTTGAAAACGCAAGAAATATTGAAACAATAAAAAGGGCGATGAATGCTTTAAGCTTTAAACTGGAGGTAAGATAGATTATTGCAATTATGCTTACGGCCACAAGTAAAGAAGTTAAGAGTGTGTTCATGTTAAGTCTCTTTACTATTGAATACTACTTTAAAGATTGTCCCCTTACCTTTTTCACTTTCATATTCTACTGTTCCATTATTCATTTTAATGAAGTCGTAGCTTAAAATAAGTCCAAGACCTGTACCCTTCTCACCAGCAGTACCTGTAGCGCTTTGCTTTTTACCAACAAAGAAAATAGTGTCTTTCATTTCTTGCGAAATCCCTATTCCGTTATCTGACACTATGATCTCAGTCTTATTATCAGGTAGTTGCATTGCAGTCAAACTAACTGTACCACCCCTGTCAGTAAATTTTACTGCATTATTCACAAGGTTTCTTATCACAAAAGCTATCTGGTTCCTGTCACCAAATACTGATAGATCAGTGTCAACATTGCATATAAATTCCACTTCTTTTTTGGAGGCGATCTCTTTGTAGAAATCACTAATCTCATTTACGATTTCGATCAAAATGCTATTCACAGGTTTGATATCATACTCCCGCATTTGCACCCTCGCCCATGTAAGGAGATTATCGGTCATCTTAATAGTATTATCCACACTTAACTGAAGTTGATTACCCATCTGGGTAATTTCATCTTTTGTAAAATGGTCAACACCATCAATTAACAGGTCTGAGAATGATTTAAGGGAGACCAAAGGGCTTCTCAGGTCGTGAGCAACAATACTGAAGAATTTATCCTTGGTATTATTGAGCTCTTCAAGATGTTTGCGCTGATTTTCAATTATCTGCTGCTGGTTGCTTAAGATCAGGTTAGCCTCAGTAATTTTTTTATTCGTGCGGTAAATCTTGACCATAAACCATGCCAACATCGAAAAAGAGACTAACACGGCAATTAGTATAAGATTCCTTATTTTATTCCTTTCTTTTTGCATTAGAGCAGCCTGTTCGAGCTGAGTTTTATCCTTTTCGAGGTCGTGGATCTGAATAATGCTGTTGATCTGTCTGTTCCTGTCCTTTAGTTGCCGGGTGTTCATTGAATCAGATACAGTTCTGTATTCAGTAACGTACTTTTGAATTGAAGTATTATCGCCTTTTGATGTGTAATATTGTATAAGCTCAGTATAAATTTTGAGCAGGTAGTTGATCAGGTCATTATTCCGGCTGAACTCTGCGGCCTTTATAAGATATTCAATCTGTGAACTATGGTCTCCCTTGATCTTATAAATTTCTGCCAGCTGAATGAGTGATTCAATCGTAGTTAACTTCTGAAAATTAGATCCCAGATCTTCTGAGATCTGTACAACCTTCAGGAAATCAGATTCTGCCTTTAGGTAATTTCCCTGACTGAACTCTAAGTTGCCCAGAGCTTTATAACAAGTTGAAAGTGTCGTGAATTTCCTAATTGAATCGTTCAGTCCTATCGCAAACTCAAGAAATGGCCTGCTTTTTTCAAGTTCTCCGTTAATAAGATAGCTCTCACCTAAGTTAAGGGAAGCGACTCCTATCCGTTCAGGAATTTTAAGTCTCAGAAAGATATCATAAGCCTTTTTATGATATTCAATCTCTTTAGGTCCTTCATGCAGATTCCTGTAAGTATGTCCTAATGATATATAGCAATTTCCTATCCCGGTTGAATCATTCAGTTCTTTAAAGATATCGAGCGCTCTCTGAAGATACTCCATACTCATATAATAACTCTCATCATAATAGAAGTATAAGATTGAGAGGTTCCGGTAAGCATTAGCCAATCCTCTCTTGTAATTAGCTTTATTTGAAAGGCTAATTGCTTCATTAGCAGCTTCAAGAGCCCTCTCTTCATTTACAAGTGACATAAACAGGCTAAGCTGATTCAGAATTTCAATTCGGTTGGTCTCACTGAGAGTATCACTTCCGAGCAACTTCTCCAGTGATTCGATATCCTGAGCCGGTAAGTGAATATTTAAGGATAACATAAATAATAACAAAGAGATGTTCCTGAATCTTCTCTGAATCACTCTGATAATTAATAAACTGTTAATATACAGACCCTTCATATGTTTTAATGAACTATTTATTCATAAAAATAAGAATGATTATCTGTTTAATAATCCTTTCTTATGTAAAAAACAGGTATGCCACCAGAATTGCAGTGGTAAATCCCGCAAGATCAGCCAGCAGTCCGCACCCTATGGCATGACGGGTATTTTTTATGCCAACAGACCCGAAATATACTGCTACAATATAAAATGTAGTATCAGTCGTCCCCTGCATAGTACAGGCAAGTCTGCCTATAAAGGAATCTGCCCCGTGGGTAGTCATTGCATCGATCATTAATCCCCTGGCCCCACTGCCTGAGAGAGGCTTCATGAATGCAACCGGAAGGGCTGCTGTAAACTGAGTATCAATTCCCATCCAGGCAAAAAACATTGCAATGCCAGAAATAATGAAATCCATTGCTCCTGAAGCCCTGAAGATTCCAATTGCGACAAGTATCGCAACAAGGAATGGAATTATCTTGATGGCAATATTAAATCCTTCTTTTGCCCCTTCTATAAATGCATCATAAACATTAACTTTCTTTATCAGTGCCAGGATAATGAAGGTAACTATTATCAGCATCAGGATGAAGTTTGCAGCGAAAGTGGAAATATCAGATATCTCTTCCTTTGGCAGACTGCTGAAATAGAATATTATACCAATAACAATTGCTGTAAGTCCGCCGAGATAAGCAAGAACAACTTTATCAAATAAGTTGATCTTCTGAATTACTGCAACACTTATCATCCCGGTAATTGAAGCAGCAAATGTTGATATAAGGATAGGTATAAAAATATCAGCCGGATTAACAGCTCCCAACTGGGTCCTGTATACTATAATGCTTACGGGTATAATCGTTAAGCCGGCTGCATTTAGCACCATGAACATTATCTGAGCATTCGAAGCTGTTTCCTTATCCTGGTTTTCCTCCTGCATCTCTTTCATTGCTTTCAGTCCTACCGGCGTAGCAGCATTATCTAGACCCAGCATATTTGCAGAGATATTCAGCATTATCGAACCATATGCAGGATGACCTTTGGGAAGGCCCGGGAAAAGTTTCTGAAAGAGTGGACCGATGAGTCTTCCAAGAATGGCTACAACACCTCCTTTTTCCCCAACTTTCAACAGCCCCATCCAGAGAGTAAGTGCACCTGTTAGTCCGAGCGATATTTCAAATCCTGTCTTCGCGTTGGAAAATACAGAATTAACCAGTTCGTTAAAGATCTGAGTATTACCGGCAAATATAAGTTGCCCCAGAGCAACTATGAATCCAATCAGGAAGAAAGCAATCCAGATATAATTAAGTACCATTTTCAGAGTTTGAAGTGCTAAGATAATTATTTGGGAAGACAAAAGACAAAAGGCAAAAGATAAAAGTGGCCTCAGGCGCCGGGCATCAGGCATCAGGAGAAAAAATGATCTTCACCTGACGCCTGTCGTCTGTCGCCCGTCGCCCTTTTGTCCTATTGCATATTATCTAATTATAGATAAATTTGTGTAAACAATATAATAATCAGTAATGGCACGTTTCACCAGAATAGAAGTTATCCTTAAAATGAAGGAGGTCGGTATTGTACCGGTGTTTTATCATAAAGATGCAGCAATATGCA
>JFJP01037371.1_pt1 | contig 35214 bp, 34 predicted proteins | sample 431651 | NCBI WGS metagenome assembly JFJP01 (sample SAMN02602958, study PRJNA72255) | Microbial mat metagenome, whole genome shotgun sequencing project. | biome: fresh water; feature: sink hole; material: water; isolation source: purple microbial (photo- and chemosynthetic) mats found in... | reverse complement strand
AGCACATGATCGGCAGGAACAAGCTCTGTTGGGGCATAGTTGATATTCGCAAAAGTTGTTAGTTTTGTGTATCCCCCCTGAGCTGTAATATCGAGTACAGGAAGTTTTTTAAGGGCGGGTATATGCTGCAGAATGCTGTGTCGACCGCCAACACCCCAAAGTCCAATATTACCGGCCTTGCCTAGTGGGAGGCTGGGCAGATAACGAACCGAAACGTCGGTCCCGATCGGCAAACCAATAGTCAATTGTGCCATAGGAAGGGGAATCATATTCACACCCGTTCCGCTGGGAAGGTCAAATTCGGCAATTTTCACAGGATTTCCGGCAAAGTTCTCATAATACTGCAAGGTTGGTGGTGATGCGCCTTGTTTTCCGGCAATGGTAGGACTGAGTGTTCCTGCGGGAAGCGCTTGTGATGAAAGGTCAAGAGCCGAAACATCAAAGGTTCTTGCAGATGGAGGTGCCCATGCTGTATTAATTGTAACTGTTAAATCGAAACCGCCCAATTTATGGACCTTCCCGCTATTATACCAACCGGCGTTAAGATCAGCCCCAAATATGTTGGCATATGGAGTGAGGTATTCCTGAAACAAGGTCTGTGCATCGGCGGGACCCCCTTTTAGAAAGCTGACATCGGTTAATTGAGAATATACGGCTGACTGCAATCCCAGTGCTATTGCAATGCCGAGAATTAAGCTTCGAAGGTTTTTCATGAGATTTAGTTTTGGATTTTATGGATACGAATATACAACTATTTGAAATTAATTTGCAAAGCGTTTTAAAATCAGCTGCCGAAGTATATACAAGCAAAACTGCATTTTTGTTGCATCTGGCGAAAAAATAAATCGGATTTGTTGTTGCACCGGGGTTTTTTACTGTGAATTTCAAATTGACGGAGGGTATGTGTCGCTTTACAGATAATTTCGTTTAATTTTGGATTTTCCAAACCAAGCTCTTTCATGACCCCTAATCAACCTTTAGCCGACCGCATGCGACCCAACAATCTGGATGAATATGCCGGACAGAAGCATCTTGTTGGGAAGAATGGAATCATTCGCCGGATGATTGAAAGCGGCAATGTTTCCTCTTTTATTCTCTGGGGCCCTCCCGGAGTGGGGAAAACGACTCTGGCAAAAGTCATCTCGCATTTGCTGGAACGGCCTTTTTACACCCTTAGCGCAGTGACCTCCGGGGTGAAGGATGTAAGGGAAATGATTGACAAAGCAAAGAAGACGCGGTTTTTCGACCAGCCCTCCCCCATTCTCTTTATTGATGAAATTCACCGTTTTAACAAGTCTCAACAGGATTCGTTGCTGGGAGCCGTTGAACAAGGGGTAATCACTCTCATTGGGGCGACCACCGAAAACCCTTCATTTGAAGTAATATCGCCCCTTCTCTCACGCTGTCAGGTATATGTTTTAGAGGGATTGGAACGTGCGGATCTGGAAGGACTTATAGAGTCGGCTCTTAGGAACGACAATTATCTGAAGAAACTCGACATTCGGATTGAAGAGAACGAAGCCTTGCTGCAGTATTCAGGGGGAGATGCACGGAAGCTGTTCAATGCGCTGGAACTTGTTGTTTATGCGAGTATGGGTGAAATCCCCGGAAAAGAAAATCAAATCCTGGTGAATAATGAAACAGTAAAGAAGATTATCCAGGAGAACATGGCCATTTATGACAAAAGCGGGGAAATGCATTATGACACCATTTCAGCTTTTATCAAGACAATCAGGGGAAGCGACCCCGACGCGGCAGTTTACTGGCTCGCAAGAATGTTGGAGGGCGGAGAGGATATCAAGTTTATTGCCCGCAGGTTGTTGATACTGGCCGCGGAAGATATTGGGCTGGCGAATCCCAATGCGCTCCTCATGGCAAACAACTGTTTCCAGTCGATTAATGTGATCGGAATGCCTGAAGCGCGCATCATTCTCTCGGAAACCACGATATACCTGGCTGCCTCTCCCAAGTCGAATGCTGCATATTTGGCCATAGACGCTGCACTTGCAGAGGTGAGAAACTCGGGCAACCTGCCGGTCCCGCTGCATCTCAGAAACGCCCCAACCCGGCTTATGAAAGAACTCGGATTTGGGAAGGATTACAAATACGCTCATTCTTACGAAGAGCATTTTGTGCAGCAGAACTATTTCCCGGAAGCGTTAAAGGATAGCAGGTTTTACACACCCGGTGACAATGCCAGGGAAAAAGAGATGAAAGACAGGTTGAACCGGCTTTGGAAAGGAAGGTTTTAGAGATTTTACACTAATGAAGATCAGCCTTTTTAGGGAAGATGTCCTATAGTTCTCAAAAAGTTGCCATTAACAGAATGAAGAATTGTCAGATTGAACGAACTGAATTTAATACTTATATCAAACGGATGAAAATTATATCTTCAATTCCCGGAATCAGGAACACCGAAAGCGGAAACTTTTTTTTGCTTGCCGGGCCCTGTGCCATCGAGAGCCGCGACATTGCTATGTCGATTGCCGAAACAATAGTGAAAATCACCGACAAATACAAAATCCCCTATGTCTTTAAGGGCAGTTATCGTAAGGCAAACCGTTCGCGCATAGATTCGTTTGCAGGTATTGGCGATGAAAAAGCCCTGAAGATTCTTTCAGAAGTTCGTGACACCTTCAAAATTCCTGTAATTACCGACATTCATTCCGCCGAAGAGGCTGCAATGGCTGCTGAATACGTAGATATTTTGCAGATTCCCGCATTCCTTTGCAGGCAAACCGACCTTCTGGTTGCTGCAGCAAAAACCGGCAAATGGGTAAATGTGAAGAAAGGCCAGTTTGTATCTCCCTCATCCATGATATTTGCAATCAACAAAATAATCGACTCGGGAAACGAGAATGTAATGGTAACCGACCGTGGAACGATGTTTGGGTATCAGGATATCGTTGTAGATTACCGGGGAATTGTTGAAATGAAGGGTTTCGGGAAGCCTGTTGTTCTCGACATTACCCATTCACTCCAGCAACCCAATCAATCCTCAGGGGTTACCGGTGGCAGACCCGAATTAATCGAGACGATTGCCAGAGCCGGCATTGTAACCGGGGTCGACGGTTTGTTTCTTGAAACCCATCCTGATCCGGCAAATGCAAAGTCCGATGGAGCAAACATGCTTCACATAAAAAATATTGAAAAACTTTTAAGTAATCTTTCGAAAATCCGTGAAGTTGTTTTAACTTTAAATGATAAATCCATTGATTAGTTAAGTTTAGTGGATCCCACCGCATTAGGGTGAGGGTTCAGGATTTTGCAAGCTCCTCCCACCGGGAGCGAATATAGCGGGATATATCAATAGTCTTCATTAAAATGCATGGTTGCATTTGTTCTTCATGATTGATGTTTCACGCAATTCCTAAGTATTTAAGGCTAACAGTTATTGTTATTTAATATACAACTAAATCAAAACTCACATGAAAAGATTAATCATCGTTTTATCTGTATTGCTTTTGTCGTCTGCAGCTACATTGACTGCCCAGAATCTTAAATCCATTCTTAAAAAGCATTATGCCGCTGTTGGGCAGCCTGCAATAAACGCTGCAGAGGCGGTTGTTATCAATGGCAAAATAAATCAGATGGGAATGGAATTGCCCTTTGTAATTTACCAGAAGCGTCCGGGAAAAGTCAAATTTGAGGCCACTTTTCAGGATATGCAGCTTGTTCAGGCCTTTGATGGCGAAAATGGCTGGGCTATCAACCCTATGAGCGGGCCTGAACCTACGGATATGGGCGTCACAGAAAAAAAGACCATGCAATCCATGGCGGAAATTGAGGGCCGCCTATATAACTGGAAGAAAAAGAAATACAAAGTAAGCTATGAGGGCGATGAGTCCATCGAGGGAGTAAAAACGCATAAAGTGAAAGTAATTACCCCAGATGGTGATTCTGAGACCTATTACATTGATTCCAACACAAGCCTGATTGCGAAAGTTGATTCCAAAAGCAAAGTTCAGGGAATGGATGTGGAGGCAACCAAAGTATATTCTGATTACAAGGATAGCAACGGTTACATGGTGGCTTTCAAAACGGAAACCTTTATGATGGGTCAATCGGCCGGAGAACTCTATATTGTAAATTTTGAGATCAAAAAGGGAGCTGAGATAAGTGATGAGATTTTTATGAAACCTAAAGCTGAGTAGATAGAGTTTGGAGTTTGAGCTAAGAGCGCGAGGGTTATCCTCCTAGAATCACTCAAGTTTCATACTTCATACTGTCTTGTTGACATGTATTGAATTAAAAAAAGAGGGAGTTCTTTCGATCTCCCTCTTTCCTTTTATGGCAGCCGGTCTGTAAGCCAGGTTCTGTATGTTCCGAAGAACACTTCTATCATTTATCTAAGCGACCTACCCTCCGGGATTAAAGCTGTCCTTCGCCAAAGCTTCAGACAGCAAGGTGAGGGCGAGCAACCCCCGTTTCCCGGTATATTTGGTCTTGCAACCCGCAAGCTGAACGGCTATGGATGTCGCCATCCACACCGGTAGGCTCTTACCCTGCCTTTTCACCCTTATCACCCTCCAAGGCTTAAGCGAAGGAGGATAAACACCCAAGCGAACTTTTTATTTTCTGTTCCAGTACTATACCCTCACGGATATCTGCGCTTTCGGCAGTACGGTGCTCTGCGTTGCCCGGACTTTCCTCCCCCCGCAAAACGAGGAGCGATAGAACGACCTGCTGTGGCTGCAAAGATACTAAATCTTACGGTATGATAACCATGGTAGCGCCATAACCATACTCCTTAAAGCTGGCGTCCTGATATTGCAGATCGGGATACTGATTATCGAGGGCTTTGCGAAGGGTAAACTTGAGCTTCCCGTTCCCTACTCCATGGATAAAAACAATTCGCTTTGTCTTATGTATCACGGCAGTGTCGAGTGAGACCTTAAACCGTGCCATCTGCAAATCGATTATTTCAGAGTTGCTCAATCCAGAGTAATTTTCGGTGATGGCTTCGATATGCAGATCGATTTCCTCCGGCTCGTTTTTCGACTTTTTCTCATCCCGTGTTACAGGTACAATCTTCTCATTTCCTTGTTTTTCCTTGAGAAGAGCAGACACTTCAACTCCACCGACAGAAGAAAAGCCTATTTTCTTCTTGAAATTCACAACGCTAAATACCAAAGCTTTGCGGTCGAAATAGTCGTTGTCGACAAGTGCTTTTCCTGAATAAACATCGGCAGGATTCATAAAGAGAGCCTGTGACAAAGGTTCCCTCTGAAGATAGAAATCATCCTGATAGAACAAAATCTGGATGTCAAAGCGAGTGATGTTGTTGATATTGTCGGGTAGGAATTTCCGAATTTTCATTTGGGTCCTCGAATCCATGCTCCCCTGATCGAATAGGAGTGTTTCCTCATCGGTACGGGTAGAAATCACATAATGAATGTGATAGGACGAATTATTGATCATGTAGGCGAAAAGATCAGAGCTTTGCGATTTTGGGAGGATTGCAAGGCAAATCTCCTCATCGGTGTTCAATATTTTTGCCACTCCCGGTTCGTGAGTTTTTTTAGTGGGAGTCTTATTTTCGGATGGTTTAGCGGGTTTCGCATACTCTTCCTTACTTTCATCAATCTCAGTATTGGATGAATCCGCAATAAGTTCATTGAGCATTACAGGGATTTCAAATCCATCTGTAGTCCTCACCATCGCTTTGTTCTTATCCAGAAAAGCAGTTAGTACCCCTCCCCCGATATCATTCAAAAACTTCACCCGGTCGCCTGTCTTTAAGTTCATCTTGCTATATTTTATGCAAATTTAGTATTTTTGCACTGCCTTTGCTGAAAAAGCATTCAGTGTTTTGACATAAAGCTGCAACTTTGCCCGCAAGTACCCGAAAAAATTGAACAACAAGCAACAACCATCTGTATAAATGAATCCTGAAATGAAAGGAATACCCGAAAATATTAGCATTCAGGATTTCAATTACAACCTCCCTGAAGACAGTATTGCGAAGTACCCTCTCGAATTTCGCGACACATCCAAATTACTTTGCTATAAGAAAGGAGCGATTGAGACGAGGGTGTTTAGCGAATTGCCGAAGATCCTAAGCGATGAGCACCACCTCATTTTTAACGATACCCGGGTTATTCAGGCAAGGCTGTCGTTCTTCAAGTCAACCGGGGCGGCAATAGAGGTTTTTTTATTGGAGCCCTGGATGCCTTCTGAATATAGTCTTTCGTTTGGTTCGAGCAGTGAATGCGTGTGGAAGTGTCTGGTTGGAAATGCAAAAAAATGGAAAAGCGGTATATTAAGCAAGGAGATCGCAAGGGCTAAGGATTCCACACTTCTGAACGCCGAGAAAATCGGGTCAGAGGGAAATTATTTTCTAATAAGGTTATTTTGGAGAGATCCCTCATTCAGCTTGTCGGAAATTATCGCACATGCAGGAAGCACTCCCATTCCGCCCTATCTGAACCGTGAGGCGGAATCATCCGACAGTATTCGGTACCAAACAGTTTACTCCACTAACGAGGGATCTGTGGCGGCGCCGACAGCAGGACTGCATTTTACCGATGAAGTTCTAAGCAGGCTTGGAGCCATTGGTGTTAGGCAGACCCGGCTGACCCTTCATGTGGGAGCGGGAACTTTTATTCCCGTAAAAGCCGAAAATGCAAGAGAGCACAGCATGCATACCGAGCATATTTACCTTAGCAGGAAAAGTATTGAAAGCCTATATAATTCGAATAAGCAGTTTATAGCGGTAGGAACAACTTCTGTACGAACCCTGGAGAGTCTGTATCATATAGCATCGAAGTTAAGAAGCGGGTCTGAAGATGTAAGAAGTTTGTTCCTTGACCAGTGGGATGCCTATGAAACAAATCCCGAAATGAGCAGAAAAGAAGCTCTGGAGAGCATTCTTTCAACCATGGACAAACAGCATACTGATCACTTGAAAATGTCGACGCGAATTATGATTGCTCCAGGATACACTTTCAGGATGACAGACGGTATGATCACAAATTTCCATCAGCCGGCAAGTACTTTGCTGCTCCTGATTTCTGCATTTGTTGGTGAAGACTGGAAGAAGATTTACAATTACGCTCTGGAAAACAAATACAGGTTTTTAAGCTATGGGGATAGCTCATTGCTACTATAAAAGTTACCCCTATCGGTTTAATAATTCCTGCAGTCTGCCTACAAATCCGTTAATGTCTTCCTCAGTTGTGTCGAAGGAAGTCATCCAACGGTATTCGGAGCGGGATTCATCCCAGGGATAAAAGAAATATTCTTTCTGAAGTTCTTCAACAATTCTTTCGGGTAGAATTACAAAAACCCCATTTGCCTGAACATCCTGGGTAACTTTTATTTCATTAATATTTTTGACTTTCTCGTAGAGCAACTTAGCCATATGGTTGGCATGAAGGGCATTTGATTTCCACAGCTCATTTTCGAGAAAGGCGTTGAATTGAGCTGATATAAATCTCATCTTTGATGCCAGCTGCATACCCTGTTTACGGCTGTATTTGAAAACTTCAGCCATTTCAGTATCAAAAAACACAACCGCTTCTCCGTACATCATTCCGTTTTTAGTTCCCCCGAAAGAAAGCACATCGACGCCTGCCTCAGCTGTGAATTCGCGAAATTCCAGATTCAAGGAAGCTGCGGCATTGCTGATCCGGGCTCCGTCCATATGTAGTTTCATTCCAAAACCATGGGCATAGTCGGCAATTTCCCTGACTTCAGAAGGTGTATATACTGTTCCCATTTCGGTTGTTTGGGAGATTGAGATAACTTTTGGTTGCGAATGATGCTCAAAACCAAAGCCATGCATATGTTTTTTAATCCCCTCAATGGTAAGCTTCCCATTGCTTGTAGGGAGGCTTAGGAGCTTGCAGCCGGTAAATTTCTCGGGAGCTCCGCACTCATCTACATTTATGTGTGCTGTTTCTGCGCAGATTACTGAATTGAATGATTGGGTAAGCGCCCCAATTCCAAGCACATTTGCTGCAGTACCGTTGAAAACAAAGAATACAGAGCAGTTGGAGCCCAATAATTCCTTCAGTTTCCCAATAGCGAGAGATGTGTACTTATCGTCACCGTACGCGATGGTGTGTCCTTCATTTATTTCTGTAAGCGCCTTTAGAATTGCAGGATGCACACCTGCATTGTTATCACTTGCAAAGCCTCTTTTTGCCATGGAATTGTATTTGTTGTTCTATTTGAATTTTAATGTCACAAATGTATCAAAGAAATACATTTATTAAAACAGCAATCCATTCGGAAATATTAATATTGCACTCTAGAATCAAATACTTCACATCTGAATAGAAAATTCCTGATGGTTCGCGAAACATTAGCCTTGGAAATAATTATAACAAAGAACGCCAAAGCGATGCTTTTCAAACAGGGTTTTAGTCCGACTCAATATGTCAATTTGGAGGGTTGGAATGTGATTCAAATGAGTTCTGAAGCCAATGTATTTTTGAAACATTAAAAAATGGAAACAGGAAGAAAACAAGGCCGATACCTCAGGGTTTTAGCGCAATTGCATGAACTTACACTTAAAACAAATGATCCTGTCTGTAGAATAGCTACGATAAATGCCGTTCTTCACCATAAAATGGATCATTTCTTTTGGACAGGGGTTTATCGCCTGCAGGAGGGGGAATTGAGGGTAGGTCCCTATCAAGGGCCGGTTGCATGCCAGGTTTTGGAGAAAAACAAAGGTGTATGCTGGTCGGCCATAAATTCCGCAAAAACAATTGTTGTACCTGATGTTGAAAAGTTCCCCGGACACATTGCTTGCGATTCCCGTTCGAAGTCGGAGATTGCTGTCCCGATAATAAATCTGAAGGGAAGCATTGTTGGTGTGTTGGATATCGACAGCAAAGAGCCCGAAAATTTTGATGAGATTGACGCCTTGTTTCTTGAAAAAATCGTTGCACTAATTTACACCTGAGAATAATGAAAAAGGAATGGTTACATAGTCTTGATGCTGCCATAACAATTTGCGACAAAGATGGAATTATTGTTTATATGAATCGCAAATCGACTGAGACCTTTGCCAAAGAAGGCGGTAAAAAGCTTATTGGCACCAACCTTATGGATTGCCACCCCGAGCCAGCGGGTCGGATTCTGAAGGAAATGCTCGAAAATCAGAGGGAAAACACCTATACGATTGAGAAAAACGGTGTCAGGAAACTTATTGTCCAGAAGCCGGTTTATGATCACGGCAATTTCGATGGATTAATTGAAATGAGCATAATCCTGCCCAAAGACATGCCGAATTTTGTAAGAGGATAGTTATTTTCCTTTTCTCCAGCCGCCAAAGATATTGCGACGTGAGGAAACAGCCGAGGGTCCATAGGAGATTTTATCGTGACTTACAGACTTAATGTCTTCGACGAAATAGAAGGCGTTGGGATTATAGGTTTTTATAAGGTCCACAAGTTTTTGGATTTCCTTTCGCTGTACCAGGGTATAAATCACATGAACTTCCCCGTCTTTTCCCCTTGCATCAATTACTGTAGCTCCGTAACCGTTTCGGTAGAGTTCACCGATAAGCTCGGTAGCTTCCTTTTTTGTAATTATACGGACCATGTTAACACCAATAGCCAGTCGCTCTTCAATCCTCATCCCGATAAAATTGCCGGTTGCAAAGCCTGCTGCCCATGCCAGATAGGTATACACATTATCGAGATGTTGTATGATGTTGCTGATGGCAATTACCCAAATCAGCACCTCAAAAAATCCAAGTATTGGGGCAACGGTTTTGTTTCCCCGCGAAACAAATATAATACGAAGAGTTCCAAGAGTTACGTCGGAGATTCTTGCCAGGAAAATCAAAACAGGCAAAACCACAAATGCGAATGTGTCGCTTTGGGTAAATTCAGCTGAAAACATCGGGTTACGAGATTATACCAAATTATTAATAACGTCCACAATTTTATCGAGGGAGTATGGCTTTGTAAGCAGCTCATCGAAACCTGCATCACTGAAATCCTCAAAAAAAAGACTTGGGTTATGCGCAGTAAGGGCCACAATAGTTACAACGTTTTTAGGTGCAGGGAAAGTCTTGCGGATCATTTCGGTTGTTTCCAGTCCATTCATAACCGGCATTTCAATATCCATCAGAATCAGGTCAAAGTCGTCTTTTTTCAGACAAGCAATAGCTTCCTCCCCATTTTCGGCTTGAACCGAAGAATGTCCAAGCGATTTAATCAATTCGGATAACAACAGGCGATTTGTAAAAATATCGTCAACTATGAGGATTTGCAGATTTTTCATTTATTATACACATGATTTTGAATTCAAATATAGTAAAAAAGCTTTGTTCAAGCGAGCGAGATGAGTGTTTTTATGAAAATCGCATAAAACCTCATCAATTTCTCATAATCTTTCATGTCCTGTGCTCCACGATAAAAGGTAGAATGAAAATTGAATCTCGAAGAATCTCTTTTGCAACTTATAAAAATGGCTCAAAGCATCTTAAAATAGAACGATAACTAAATTAAAAATCCAGTTGGAAATATAATTCTTATTATATTTGCCCGTATATTTTTTCAAAAAAAACCCAAAAAAGAAAAGAAATGTTCGCCGTTAAAAAGAAAATCCTTGTTATTGACGACTCCACTACGAATGTAGTGCTCCTCGAGGCGGTTTTCAGTACAAAGGGTTACACGATACTAACTGCTCTAAGTGCGATTGAAGCGTTTTCAATAATAAAAAAAGAAATCCCGGCAATAATTCTCCTTGACCTGAATATGCCGGAAATCAGCGGGTTTGATTTCCTGACCCATTTAAAAGCGAGCGAAGAGACAAAAGATATTCCTGTGGTTATCGTGTCTGCTTTGGTTGATGATTTGTATATCAACAAAGCTCTCTCAATGGGCGCAGCGGAATATATCAAAAAACCCATTGACATACCCATTCTGCTCAATACCGTTTTGGATCTTCTCCAAAAACAAATCACATAAAATTGTAGTTCCCTCGGTCATCATTATTTACTGCTTTTATGTCAATTATTGTACCTACGTGGATATTTTATCCTGTAAATTGAAAAACCATGCGTTTTTTTATAAAAATCGCTAAATTTAACTGATTTATATTTAGCGTAATGAGTAAGATCAACATACAGGAAAAGAAAATCCTTAACACTTTAACAGGCTTGCTATCAGGTTTATGCCTAAGTTTAGTCTTTTACTTGCTGATTTTTGACATACAAGGAACAGCCTTTACCTTTCAGTCGTTTTTCGATCTTCACAAGAATACCCCGGCTGTTATACTCATTGATTTCCTTCCAGCAGTTGTCGGTTTTGTTTTCCATTTCTTATACAAACTCATTTGGCATAAGCATTTTGCCCACGAAGAAGTTTTAAAAAACGAACAACAGAAAATCGATCAGGCAATTAACATCTCTCGCAACCTTACGCAAGGAAAACTTACCCGTTTCGACAAGAACACGGTTTATTCCGATGAACTAGCCGAATCGTTAAATGAGCTTCGCGAAACACTAATCAGGAATAAAGAAGCCGAGGAGATGCGGGTGCGTGATGACCGCAAGCAAAACTGGACTTCGGAAGGGCTGGCAATGTTTGGTGAAATGCTTCGTGTGCAGGAGGAAAAGATGGAAGACCTCGCCTACAAGCTTATCAGCAACCTTGTTAAGTACCTCAAGGCAAACCAGGGAGGCTTTTTTCTTATTGAAGACGAAGCCTCTGGCCAAAAATACATTCAAATGATTGCCTGCCATGCCTACGACAGAAAAAAGTTTTCGGAGAAGCGAATAGAATGGGGCGAAGGCTTGATTGGGGCCTGCGCTATGGAGAAAAAGACTATTCGACTTTTTGATATCCCCGAGCAATACTTGTCTATTACCTCCGGACTTGGCAAAGCAAATCCAAACATCTTGGTTTTGGTTCCCCTTTTAGTTAACAATGAGGTACACGGGATAATTGAGATAGCTTCATTTACGAAATTTGAAGATTACCAGATCGATTTCATAGAAAAGGTTGCAGACAGCATTGCAATGACACTTTCCAACATCAAAGGTAATTTACGCACTTCGACTCTTTTAAGGGAGACTCAGGCTCAGGCCGAGGAATTGGCTCTGCAGGAAGAGCGAATGAGGCAAAACATGCAGGAACTAAAAGCCACCCAGGAGCAGGCAGCAAGGCAGGCCGAGAAATTTATAAGTTTTACCAATTCGGTAAACCATACCATGATTCGAGCTGAATACGACAAAGATGGTATTTTGCTTTATGCCAACACCAAGTTCATCAAGAAATTAGGGTATGGGGGGAACCGTGAGGTTGAAGGACGGCATATCTCCCTGTTTATTAATGAGAAAGACCGATCCTGGTTTAATGAAATTTGGGCTGGACTTGGAGGAGGAGGCAAGCATTTCGAGGGGTATATGAAGCATATAACCAAACAGGGACAAGACTTGTGGACAATGGCCACCTATACAAGCATCAGGCGCGATGACGGGTCGGTTGAGAAGATATTGTTCCTTGCAATAGACACAACGGAGCACAAGAAGCAAAGCCTTGATTTCGAAAGCCAGATTGCGGCCCTGAACAGGCTCAGCTTGAAGTCTGAATTTGCTCCCGACGGAAAACTTCTGACAACCAACGATTTGTTTAACAACACTCTCCGATTCACCGAGCGGGAAATGCAGCAAATGAGCGTATTCGATTTTCTTGACCCAAAGGACCTGGAGACCTTTAACGAGTTGTGGGAGTCTGTAATTACCGGGAAGCCCTATCAAGGTCAGCTTAAGTTCATCAATAAATACGAAGAGGAAAAATGGTTCAGAGTCTCGCTCACTTCGGTTAATGACATGTATGATGAAGTGGCAAAGGTAGTTTTCCTGGCAAATGAAATTACCAATGAGAAAATAATGGAGACTGAGGGCCGCAAGCAAACCGAAAAGCTCAAGCTTCAGGAAGAAAAACTAAGGTTGGCCAGTATTGATCTGAATCGGAAGATGGATGAGAAAAATCTGGCCTGGAAGAAGCAAAAAGAAGAACTCAAAAGCGAGATTGATCTTTTCAGGGATATTATTTTCAGAAGCAATGAGATTATTCTCTCGGTCGACAACTCTGGAATCCTGCTGTTTGTGAATAAAAAAGCCGAGAATCTCTGGAAAATCAAATCGGGGAATGTAACCGGTAAGCCGGCCTTGGAGTGTTTCAATAACCTTCCGGATTTTCCTGAAAGCCTCATTAATTTTATTGATCCAGCAAAGTCCAAAACTCTCGAAAATCCAATTATTGAAGTCAACCGCGGAAACGGGAAATCGGAAACCATGACTGTAAAAACGGTTCAGACGGAGCAGGCAGGAAAAATTGCATACACGCTGTTTCTGAACCCCAACTATGATTTGTAAGACATTACTTGTAATAATTAACTGATTTTCTTAATTTTACGAAAAATCAATCTATGATCCAGGATGCTTCCTATATAATAAGTCTTTCACTCAAAAAACACCTGGCAAACCGAGGAAAGCCCTATCTGTCTTTTTTAGGCTCCTTGCCATTTCCAGTAATCCTGACGGACTCCGATAATATAATAAGATTCTGCAACCATGAACTGCTCGGTATAAGCCCCTTTTCCCCCGGTGAAATAATTGATTCTCCTGTTCAGAAGATTTTTTCTCTCAAGGACAATCAAACGAGTTCAGAAATCTTGATCCTCTTTAAAAACAGAAGGAAAAAAACTTTCGAACGCAAACTTATCGGAAGGAAAAACAAGCCGGTTGATGTTCTCGTTACTGTTACATCGTTGGAAATTGCTGATGCATTGAAGCTTTCCGCTTTGTTTTTTCAAGTTTTTTCAGAGAGGATGATCGATCCCGAAATTTCAGGATTGCAAGCCAAATTGGATTCTGTTCAGTCGCTGGCCCACTTGGGATATTGGGAAATTGACGAGGAAAGGTCGGTGTTCAAGGGCAGCGAGGAATGCTTTAAGTTGTTAGGAATGGAATACTTGCCTGAATACATAAATTACAAAGACCTATTGGGCTTTCTCCCCCGAAAAGAGGACCGTGAGAATCTTGAAAGAGGCTTAATTGCCATTGCACGAACTGAATACAGCTTTCAAACGGATATTAAGATAAAAAAACTGCAGCAGGAAAATGGCGAAACAGCTATACTGAGGCTCTTGGCAAAATGGTCGGGCAGTGAGCCACATGGCAAGTTTAAAGGTATCATTCAGGAGATTACGGAAACTAAAAAAATTGAAAAGGAATTGCTAAGGGCAAAAGAAAAAGCAGAAAGGGCCGATCGTTTGAAATCGCATTTCCTTACCAATCTATCTCACGAAATCAGAACCCCCATGAATGCTATTCTGGGATTTGCCGAGTTATTGAATCTGGAAGATCTGACGAAAGAGCAAAAGAGCGACTTTGCAAAGGTTATCCGTGTTAAAGGGAACAACTTACTTTCGCTGATTGATGATGGAATTGAGTTGTCGAAATTCGAAACGGGTGTTGTTTCCATAAACAAATCGGAGTTTGAACTATACCCTCTTCTGAAAGAATTATTCGACGAGTTTGATTCGCGAAGAATTCAATTAGGAAAAACAAGTATCGGACTCGATCTGAAGGTTCCGGAAGAATATCAGCATGACCGGATTTTCACAGACCCGGGCAGACTCCAACAAATGCTGTCAAACTTACTGTCAAATGCCATCAAATTCACGGAAAAAGGCATTGTGGAATTTGGTTATAAGAAATCAGGGAAATTCTTTAAATTTTATGTTAAGGATACAGGTATTGGAATTGAAGAAGAAGATCAGGATCATATTTTCAACAGGTTTCACGAAATTGAGGAAACCTCTACAAAAAAATATGGCGGTAGTGGATTAAACCTCACAATCTCAAAACATATCGTTGAGATTTTGGGAGGTAAAATCAAGGTGAAATCAGAAATCAACAAAGGTTCGAGATTTCAGATAAGTATACCGGTTGAATCCCCAAAAAGAAAAAAGACAGACATGACTGAATTCAATGATTCACAAACCGTTAATTGGAAAGACAAGGTAATACTGATTGCGGAGGACGAGGATGTCAACTTCAGATTCCTTGAAGCCGTGCTGCAAAAAACTCAAACCCAAATTCTCAGGGCAAAAACAGGAAAAGAAGCGGTTGAATTATGCAAAAATATTGGCAAGATTGATTTGGTTCTGATGGATATCAAGATGCCGGAAATGAATGGATTCGAAGCAACGAAAATTATCAAGAAAATGAGGCCCGACCTACCCGTGATTGCTCAAACCGCCTTTGCCGCCCAGGATGAACAGGTACGTTGCCAACAAGCAGGCTGCGACGATATCATTACAAAACCCATTGACATAAAATTGCTGTTAAGAAAACTAAATGATCTACTTCCCTAACAGCAATAGTATCTTGTTTGAATTTATTGAATAATGAGGGCCGGACAGGATGCAGCAAACCTCATTTTGAGCAGCTTTATCGGAGTTTACTTGTTTGTTAACCAATCGATAACCTCCTGAGTGTCGGGTTTGTTTCGTGGAGGAATCACGGAAATTAGTTTTCCACTCTCATCAATAAGATATTTCTGGAAATTCCATTTAACCTCAGAATCTTCAACCCCATTCAATTCTTTTGTTGTCAGCCATTTATAAAGGGGGTGCATTTCTTCGCCTTTGACCGATATCTTTGACATCATGGGAAAAGTAACGCCAAAGTTTTTTTGACAGAACTCTTTTATGTCAGCATCCGAACCGGGTTCCTGGCTCATAAAGTCGTTGGCCGGAAAGCCAATTATCACGAAATTCTGATCGCTGTACTTTTTATATAATTTTTCAAGATCTTCGTATTGTGGAGTAAGTCCGCATTTGGAAGCAGTATTTACCACCATAACTTTTTTGCCTTTCAATTGAGCAAGGGAAAACTCCTTACCGTCAATGTCTTCCACGGTAAAATCGTAAAATGATTTCTGACCGAACAAAGTACTTCCGGAAAGCAAGAGAGCAAATGCAATGATTATAGGTTTCATGGTTTAAGTTTAAATTTAAGGTTAAACAAATCATTTATGTTTATGGTTCAAATAAGTTTCGCGAAACTTTCAATTCTGTTTTTTAAATTTTAGCTAATTTAACCACAGATTTTCACTTCTAAAAATATTTTCGTGTACAAAAACACTATTACTACATAATATATGGATCAGAAAAAGCTTTACAAAATAAGGGTCACAGGGCGTGTGCAAGGAGTCGGGTTCAGACAAGCCTGTTTGCGGGAAGCCAGATATAGAGGATTAAGCGGGTTTGTAAAGAACCTTTCCGATGGGAGTGTTTACATCGAAGCAGAAGGCAATCCTGAGCAGCTCAATGAACTGGTTGCTTGGTGCCAAAAGGGGCCCGGTTATGGCAGTGTTGAAGAAGTTGCAGTGGAACATCATCCTCCCCAGAATTTCAATTCATTCATCGTGCGTTATTAGCAGAAAAGAGATATAGCAAGTTCTCCAAACTTTTTTACCAATTGATTTTTAAAGCAAGAATTCATTGGGGGGAAATTTTTGAAAAACAGCAAAACATGATCAAGCTGCATGAAGCTAATCAAATCAGCTTAGCTAATCGTGGAACCAACCTCATTTTTACAGGTTGGTTTTGATTGCAAAACATGCGCGATTTGTTGATTCGAACATTTTTTCGTGTAAGTTTGGAATATATAAGTTTCTGATGTTGTCTAAATTGCAGATAAATAACAGTTTGTTTGATGCCATTAACTGATAAAGAGGTAATCGAGAGAATATTGAACGGTAATCCTGATCTTTTTCGATTGTTGGTAGAGCGTTATAAAAGCCAGGTTGCAGCTGTTGTTAAGGGCATGCTTGGGAATTGTCCCGAGGCTGAGGATGTGGGTCAGGAGGCATTTATCAGATTGTACAACTCCCTTTCAGATTTCAGGGGGGATGCTACGCTGAAGACATATCTGGTTCGTATTGCAATGAATCTGAGTCTGAATGAATTAAAGAAAAGGAAAAGAATCAATAAAAGCACTCTATATATAGATTCCGGGGCGCCAATCAATCAGGATATTGGAATTACCAATGCCGAACGCACGGATATTATGGAGATGATTTATAAGGCGCTGGAGAAGTTGGATGCAAAACAAAGATCTGTTTTCATCCTTAGGGTTGTTGAGGGCTACAGCACGAAGGAAACGGCCAAAATGTTAAAAATCCCTTTGGGAACAGTGCTTTCGCGATTGGCAAGGGCGCAGGAGGTTATGAGAGGGTTGGTTTCGCGGTAAATAAAGGAATTATCTTTAAGAGTTTTGGATTGAATATATTAAGTGTAACGATTAGACAGAGCAAAGAGCATGAAAAAGAAAGAGTATAAAAAGTTGCTTAGGCTTATTGATCTTCACGATCATGCACAAGTCGATTTCTCCAGGTTCAGGAATCCCGCGAAAGCAAAGGATGAGTATGATAAGCTTATTGTTTACAGAAGAACCAGTTCGGATAATGAACCCGATTTCTCTCCTTTTTTCACTGAAGCAGTCATGGGAAAATTATCCCGTTTTTCTCAAACACCAGGGTTTGAAGAGTACCTTTCAAGGCTTTTTAACAGAGTGGTGTCGTATGGTCTTACCGCAGTGGTTGTAATGTTGGTTACGCTGTATGTTCTTCATGGGCAGGATGGATTTTCCGCACTTTTTGGCAGCGATTCCGCCAACGATATAAATTTTATTTCCCAGCTGTTTTATGATTTCTAAAATTCCACCAAAATGAAAATAAGGGCCATATTAACTATTGTTATTTCAATCCTTGTCGGGTTTGTTTTCGGGTTTCTGACTTCCGGCCAGATCAAAAAACAGGAAGCTGTAAAAAAGCATAAGCATTCCTTTCACGAAATGTTTGTTTATAAAACTCTTGGCGTAATTGAACCGGGAGAGGCCCAAAAAGACACCCTCTTGCCGATTATCATGAAATACTCCGAAAAAACAATGGTTTTAAAGAATAAAGTTAGCTCTGAGTTTGACTCATTAATTCACGAAATGAGCCTTGATCTGAAGCCCTATGTGAGCAGCGAACAATACAAAAAGCTTGAGGAGAATGAGTTAAGATTGCGTGAGAAATACAAGCGTTAGCTTAGTTTATCTAAAATTGCCGGAGGCTTTTTATGGTTGGCCCGATAAAAAAGCAGCATTAAAACAGCCGAAACCAAAGCGGTAGAAGCCCCAAAATAAAACGGCAGTGAGGAATCGACCCTGTCGTACATAATCCCGGCAATAATACTGGCCGGAAGAAGTGTTAATCCAAGAATTGCATTATAAATTCCCTGACCCGTACCCTGCTTGTTTTTATCAAGGCATTCCGACACCAAGGCTTTCTGTATACTGTCGGTTGATGATGAATACAGTCCGTACAAAGCAAACAGAATAACAATTACGCTTACTTTTGTTGTATAACCAAAGCCAAAATACACGATCGCATAAATAAGGTAGCCGAAAATCAAGAGTTTCTCCCTTCCTATCCTGTCGGATAAAGCTCCCATAGGAATTGAAAAGAAGACGGAAACAGTATTGAAAACGAGGTAAACCAAGGGAATATAGGCAAGCTTCACTCCTACCTCGTTGGATTTAACAATTAACAATGCATCGGTTGAATTTCCAAGGGTAAAAAGGAATACAATCCCCAGGATGAGGTAGTATTTCTTTGAGAAATCCCGGAACCTGAATTTCATGTATAGGCTATCCTTAGTTTTTCTTGCCTCCTTTATAAAAACAAGAATTGTGACAAGGCCCAATAAGGCGGGAATGGCAGAAACCAAAAATATCATTTTAAAGTCGGAAGGGAAGTTACGCAGAATTAGAAAGGCCAGCAAAGGTCCTACAATAGCACCCGCATTATCCATGGTCTTATGGAACCCGAAACTTCTGCCGAGACTTCCTTTTTTTGCTGATCCTGCTATCAGGGCATCACGAGGGGCGGTACGGATACCCTTTCCAAAGCGTTCAACAAACCTAAGGTATAAAACCTGGATGGGCGATGCGGCCCATGCATACAAAGGAGTAACGATTGCAGTAAGGGCATAGCCTGCAAACATGAGGGGTTTATTTCTTCCGGTTTTATCGCTTCTGAAACCGGAAATTGTCTTAACCAATGCGGCAGTACTCTCTGCTAATCCTTCTATAACAGACAATGTAGTTTTTGAAGCTCCCAGCGAGAGCAGAAACATGGGCATAACCGAATACACCATTTTGGAGGAGGTATCGGTGAGGAAACTTGTTAGGCCCGTAAAAAAAATATTTCTGTTAAAACCCAAAATTGTCTTTTCAGGAAATTCGTTTCCGCCTGATTCAATTGGGCCTCTCATATCGGTTTAATAAACCCTATACAGGACTGATGCTTTGTTCGGGCAACCATCCTTTTCTCCCGTCGCTCAGGCGAATTTCCTGCCAGCCGCCGGTGTTGTCTTCCAACCATACTTTTGCTCCCTCGTGGAGCACAAAAAGGCCTAAACCGGTTTCGCGGGGAGCGGATTTCACATTTACCGAAAGCTCGGTTACCACAGCTGTGTTGGGATTCACATCATGCTGATATTGTTTCCATGCTGCAGTTAATGAAGACAGACTCACCACAAGCGTCAGAATTGAAGCATAGAATCCAATCTTTCGCCACAGCATTTGCCGAAGCATTAAATATACTATTATGAATAGTATGCTTGCAATGAAAAAGAAAACAGAAACATACGCCCATTTGTCGGCGCTGCGGGATGTTATTACAGACCTGAACCATTGCTTGAAAAAGATTTCCGGCACAACTTCAAAACGATCGGCCAACAGCCCCTCGAGAAACTGCAAATTTGCCTGAACATCCTCGTCGGAAGGATTAATCTTGAGGCATTTCTCATAATATAGTCTTGCCTTTCCAAGTTTATTTGACCTGAAACATGCGTTTCCCAGGTTATAGTATAGCGTAGCCGACTCGAATCCCCCGTGGAGTATTGATTCGTAGAGTTCGATTGACTCTTCGTAATGTCCATCCTGATAGAGCAGATTGGCTGCCAAGAATGTAGAATCAGGAGCGGCTTGTATTTGGGCTCCCGAGAAAACAAAAAATGCTATTATAAATAAAATACTTTTCATGCTTAGCTGATTTTCTCCTGTAAAATGCTTATCAGACGAATAGCCTCCTCATAGATTTCGTTTTTATCCCCTTCAATCCCACTTGCATAACGCGCCATTTCGCATTTATCAAGAAGGGCCCAGAGCGACTGAAATATAATAGGGTCAAGGTTTTTCCGTTCGAGTTCCAGAGCAATTTTTTCGCGGGATAGTTCCGACGCATTAACACCTAATTTATCAGAAAGGTATCCCCAGATTGCCTTTAAAATCTCGTCGTAAAATCCGTTCTCATCGGTTTTTAAAAGGAGTGATGCATTCTTGAGTCTTTTTTCGGCCAATTTCCTGGCTTTTCTATTTCTAACCATGTTCATATCAGCGTTCCTTCTTATTCTTTCTTTTCTGAGAATAATCAGGATAAGCAGGAAAAGTAACGGAATTGTGTAGGAGGCAATAAAAAGCAGAGATCCGAAAAACGATTTTCCAATGGGCTTAAGTTCCGGGGGAGATAAACGGATATAGCGGATATCCCCTGCCAAAGACAGAACTTCCTTGCCCCCTTGGTTTGAAATTCCCTGCGCTGCCGGAGAAGAGATATACGTTTCGTCGCTGCTCTCCGACTTCTCGACACTGAAGTTAAACTCAGAGGATTTTTCTGTTTTGTATTTTTCCTGTTTGGGATCGAACCATGAAAACACTACTGGAGAGATCCGAAAACTGCCAGCATGTCTTGGAATCAGTATGTACTCATAGCTTAGACTCCCGCTGGTACCTTCCGAGCCGTGCTTAAGATTTTGAAGAGTTTTTGGGTCAAATACTTCAAGGTCGGGCGGGAAGTCGATTTTCAGAGGTTTAAGGAGGTCGAGGTTACCATTTCCCGATACCTGGACTTTAAGGGTAATAGCATCATTTACCTTCAGCTTGTCTTTGTCGATGCTGACTTTCAGGCTAAAGGAGCCAACGGCACCGTTAAAGCCATCGGGAGCGCCGGAAGGCAAGGGTTTAACGGAAATATTGATAGCATTTGACTTAAAGCCCTGGGCAACATTCTCATACCTGTCGAAAAAAGGATCATCAAAAAACGGGTCATTATAGCCACCTTGTCGGCTTCTGGAAACTTTTTTCCTGATCATACATTCAATATTTCCGGCTTCGATGGTTAGTATGCCGGATTTTTGAGCCGTAAGTAGATCCCGCTTGAAAACCTGGCTAAGAAAAGTTTTTCCATTGATGGTTTCCTGTTGGGCATTATTGTCTGCCTCAAGGTCCTGGCGCCAGAACCCGTCAAATCCGGGAGCTTTGAAATTGGAGATGTTTAGGGCTTCCTGTGTGTATATCTTGGTAGACAGCACCAACTGTTCTCCCTGGTAAAGATTTGTTTTGGAAGGTATTTGACGAATGAATACAGTCTCTGTGGATTCCCCTACATTTGCAACTGAACCGCTTTGAGCATCCTGTATATCCTGCGATGACTTAAGGACTTTAATTATAAGTTCATTGGTCTTCGTCTGTTTCCTGCCGCTGGTAACTATAGCAGGAGGAATAATGATATCGCCTTCCTCTTGTGCAAGGAAGGTATAGGTATAAGTAACGGTTTTGGTGCTTTCAATGCGTCCGTTGACCATGGTGGATTGTTGGCTGACAAAAGTGGAAGGGCCTCCTACCAGCTTAATTCCCTTAAGCGGAGGCAGCTCTACGTCGCCGCTGAAATCACCTGAAACTGTATAATTGAAAGACTGCCCCACCGCAACAGAAGTGGGTGCGGATGCCCTAACCTGCCCTTCCTGTGCATCAATATCGGCAACAAAGCAGAAATAGCAAAATGCCGCCAAAAATAAATACTTTAACATTTGTTCAATGAACTATAGTCGTTTCACTTTTTTTGTCAAAGTAAATAAAAAATGATGAATTATTGAATTCTGCTGTGTTAAAAAAAGCTAATGTCCAATTGCAAAAAGAAAAAGACTACCCGTGGATTTCGAATTGAATCTGGGCTTTTTGTTCAGTTTTCATGTCTTTTATGGTAAACCTAAAGGTTGTCCCAATACCTGTCTGTGATTCGAGCCAGATAAGACCACCCAGATTACGAACATAATTGTTTGATATAGAAAGGCCTAAACCAAGGCCATACTGCTCATGGAAATTTTCTTCCTCAGCTTTCTTAAACAATTCGAAGATGTATTTTTGTTTAGCCTTTTCTATGCCGATTCCCGTATCCCTAACATAAAACAGGAACTCGTTCTCCTGAGTCATTATTGCACCTATTTCAATGTAACCTTCCTTAGTAAACTTAATGGAGTTGTGAACCAGGTTTAAAAGTACTTGTTTGAGCTTGATTCTGTCGGATGTGATAGACTCATTATCTTCAGTTAGCTCACTGCTAATGCGAATGGTAATGTCTTTTCCCAATTCGGTAACCTCATTCTGCATCAGTTTGTATATTTCGAAAAGCAGCTGGTTTATCTCGAAGGTTGTGAGCCGCATTTCAATGTTGTTTTTCGCGATGCAAGACATTTCAATAAGCTTTTCAACCAAGCTAAGCAGCATGGTTCCCCCCTTGCTAATTGTTTTATTGAACTCTCTGATTTTCTCAATTCGTTTTTCGTTGCTTATAAGCTCGGAGAATCCTAGAATCCAATTCAAGGGCGTTCTAAGTTCGTGAGAAATATTGCTGAGGAAAGAATAAGCTATTCTCTTTTCCAGATTCCTCATCTGTTCTTCCTGGAATTTAACTTCTTGGTTTGTTTGTATTTTCTCTCTATGGTTTATTGCAATAAACGAGGTTTTTTTTTCGGCATTCAAAATTGGATAAAGTGAAATCTCATAAAATGTGTTGGGCTGATACCATGGGAAAAGATCTTTGTAATTATCCTTGCTTGGAACAATTACAGATTCTCCCCTGAATGCCTTAAGAAGGAATTCTTTGAATTCAGAGCCATCGAGCCTATTATCTTGCAAAATATTGTAATTACTGTCGTAAAAAGGATAATTCTCTTTTTGGTTATTATACACGCACAGTCCATCAACATCGTATATTTCCACTATATACGGGCAGTGATCAAAGAGCATATTGAAGTCAAAAGGTAGAGAAAACCTCATCTTTCTGCTGCTTAACCTTTTTTTTAACAATAATACAGTATTTAGCATAACGAATTATTAAAATTTGTTCACCCGATTCATCTTTTGCTACACCTGCAGTTTCACCCGGTAATCTGGAAACTGCTTCAATTATTTAACGCCCATCTCTGATCAGGGTTTTTCATACTGCAACTTTACTGGTAAGTCCCAGGACAATATTTTTAAGGTAATTATCTCTAAAAGGCTTCACCAGAGTATAATCCACTCCAAACTGCTTTATTACATTCAGATATTCCGTGGCCTTGAAAAACCCGCCCGAAGTCATTGCTATCACTTTGACTTTCGGGAAATTTTTCTTCAAGTATAAAACAACCTCAATACCATCCATTACAGGCATCAGAATGTCTGTAATCACAAGATCAGGAGGTGATTCGCGGATAAGTTCCAATCCTCTGTAACCATTTTCAGCAGTGCTCACATCATACCCTTCCTGCTGGAGGCATAATTGAAGCCTTTCGGTTATTGCACTGCTGTCGTCGATTATTAGTATTTTGTACATAGTCTTATAGAATTTGCATATTTAAAAATACTACATACGATGCTATATTGAAATAGTATACCTACCTAATATAGGTTGACAAACACTTGTTTTTATTAGGTATTATTACGGGATTGGAGAGCGTTTTTTTTCGCGGGGAAAACGGCCTGGGGAGAATCCGGGAAAAGAAGAGGTAGTTAACTTGTTAGAAATCAACTTCTCTTTCAAAGGAAAAAGTTTGGCAAAGAGCTTAAATGTTTTTAAGGGGAGGATGGGACTTAATCGAGGAGTTTGTTTTTCAAGGCGAATAATGCAAGATTGACAGAGTCCTTGGATCCTGTTTTTGTAAGCAAACTGGATCTGTTCCCTTCAATTGTTCTTTGACTTATTGACAATTTCTCGGCGATTTCCTTGTTCGACAAGCCCTCACATATCAATGCCAGTACCTCGATTTCCCTCTTTGAGAGTTTTATGTCGTCATCACTCACATTTTTCGATTTGCCGGTTCCAACCTGAGACTTAATCAAGCTGGTTAATATACTGTTTGAAAAATAGTTATCTCCATCCAACACCTTGTTTATTGCCTTGAGCAATTCTTCAAAGCCGGAATCTTTCAGCACAAAGCCTTTTGCACCGGCCTGCAGCATATTGAAATAATAGTTTTCCTCACCAAACATAGAAAGGGCGATGATTTTCAAATCAGGATACAGCGTGACAGCTTTAGCCGTTGCTTCAATGCCATTCATTCTGGGCATGGAAATATCCATAAGCACAATGTCAGGGGAATTGTTTTTGAGCAAATTGAGAAACTCAATACCGTCAGATGCTTCTGCAATCACCTGGATATTATCGGCCTGTCCCAAAACATATTTGAGTCCATCGCGAAAAAGATTATGATCGTCAACTAAAACTACTTTGCATAAAGTATCCATAGTGCATATTATTTTTCCAAACCGTAAAAAAAACTATTTGCTCAGCCACTTTAAAAGTCTCCCAAGAACATCGTAATAGAGTGTTATGTAAAATCCTATTGAAAAGAGCCAAATTACACCCAGGTTAAAAAGGAGGGTATCCATTCTGTAATCAAACACATATTTGAAAGGTGCATAAAAATGGGTTCTGAACGAAGCAAAGGATGGCTTTTCAGGCTCCAGGAACACTGGATCAATAATCTGAACCAATTCAGCATCTCCTCTTAAGATCTTATTCTTGTTGGTAGATTTCTTCATGATATTGGCCAGGAAATCGTTATAATTGCTTCGGTACAGTTCAATATATTTCTCCTTGCCCATCTCGTTTTCCATGCTTTTAATGAGCTCGTTCTTCTTTTTGTTTATTATTGTATAAAGCAACACGTATTTCGATTTCAGATCTTCCAGAAAAGCGTAGACAGGCTCAGTGGATTCGACTGAGAACCGCTCTTTTGAGAGGAGGCTGATTCTTCCAAATTCAATATCTTTAAACTGAGATGATTCATTAAGGATTTCAGCGCGCAGTATAGCAAGGTTTTCGGTTAGTGCCAATTCCGACTCGGGGGTACCTTTATCGACCAGGTCTATCGATTCCATTAAAATTTTCTCCAATTCAGGAATAAAATATACCTGCTTATAATTTGACTTGCTTTCCATTTTTTCAAGTTCATAGAAATGTCTCTGGTAGGGATTATCCTTAAACTGGCTAACAGCAATTGCCTCATAAGCCCATCGGGAAACCATAACATCGGCAATGGCCGGGGCGTTGCGTTGTCCTGCGCCGATAAGACTGTTTAGTTTATCAAAGCTAAACATAGCCCCGCCAAGCACCATTTGCGGGATTACGAGAAGGGGTATCAATATATATATGGTGACTGCGGAGTTGAATGCTGAGGAGATATTAAGTCCCAGAATATTTGCAAAGCATGAAACTGCGAAGAGTACAATCCAGAACTCGAAAAACATACCCTTCAACTCTAAAATGGAGTTTCCCACCAGAACAAATGTAAGGGTCTGAAAAGCCGACAGCAGGAACAGAATACCTATTTTCGAAAACAAGTAACTTGAACGGCTCAAATTGAGAAATGATTCCCTCTTGAGTATTTTTCTGTCCCTGAATATCTCCTCCGCACTTACCGATAGCCCAATAAACAGCGCAATAACGATGCTCATGAAGATATAGGGGGGGATATTGTCGTTATCCTTGAAAATATAATTCCCACTGGCATCGGAAGTGTATTTAATGATTACGGTTAGGATAACAGCAAGAAGTGGGGCTTCCAGCAGGTTAATAAGCAGGTATTGAAGGTTGCTTACTTTTGATAAGATGTCGCGCTTAATAAAAATTATCAGCTGCATCAGCCAGGATGGGATTTTGAGAGTTTTCTCCTGGGTGTCGCGCACCTCTTCAACCGTGCGCCTTTCAGAATTGGCAAGAAATAGTTCGTTCCATTCATTAGGCCTTTTGATACGGTTATGCGTGAACTTTCCAAAGTCGTCCACTTCCTTGGCTTCGATAATATTAAAGAGCATTTCGGGATTCACATTCCCGCAGCAGCTGCATTCCCCAACATCGGCATTAAGTTGATTGGTCACATGTTTGAAATACATTATCGACTGAATCGGATTGCCATAGTAAATCGGATACCCGCCCGTGTCGAGCATAAAAAGCCTGTCGAACATCTTGTAGATATCTGAGGAAGGCTGATGAATCACCACGAAAATGAGTTTCATATTCAGGGAGAGTTCCTTGAGCAAGTCCATTACGTTTTCAGAGTCTTTGGACGAGAGTCCGGAGGTGGGCTCGTCGACAAATAGAACCGAGGGCTCTCGAATCAGTTCAAGGGCAATATTCAATCGTTTCCTTTGTCCCCCACTGATTTTTTTATTCAGGGGACTGCCGACCTTAATATGCCGAATCTCGAAAAGTCCCAAGTTCATAAGGGTAGTATCCACCCTTGAGATTATTTCCTCATCGTTTAGGTCCTTAAAACAAAGTCTGGCATTGTAATACAGGTTTTGGTATACAGTAAGATCCTCGAAAAGGAAATCGTCCTGTGCTATGTAACCTATCATGCCTTTCGATTCCATAGGGCTTTCGTGAATATTCACACCGTTAATCAGGACTTTTCCTGAAGTTGGTTTTTCAATTCCTGAGAGAATGTTCAGCAATGTGGTTTTACCCGATCCGCTGGCACCCATGATGCCAATCAAGCCAAACTCCTCGGCTATGTTAATCTCGCGGAGTGCTTGTTTACCATTGGGGAAAGTGAAGGATATGTCTTCTGTTTTAAAAGATATTCGTTTAATGCTCCCATCCTTTAGAAATCGGGAAACGACATCACTGAAGTAGACCGTTCCTTTGGGTAAGCGAAGGGTACTTCCCTGGGGGAAAAGGTAAATGCTGTTTACCTGGAAAGTAAGGCCATTGAGATTGATCTCGTTGCTCCCCTTATATTTGATAAAATATATATCAACACTTTTAATCCTGAGAATAAAGATTTTCCCATCCAATCCACTTGTGAAGAGGTACTTAGGCTTTCCCTCTTCTGCTTGTTCGTCAGCCGGTTCGTTTTGTATTAACAGGATTTCTTCGGAGAGGAGTTTATCGAGGGTGTCGTAGCGAATAAAATTGCTTATCAGCAGCAGTTCGTCTGCAGAAATATTGAAAACATTTGCAATTGTCTCGATAATCCCCATTCTCTGCTCAGTATATAATTGTTCGGCTTTGAGCAGTTCGAAAATCCTGATCAGAACAATCACTTTTTGCTTTTGAGACAGGGTTTTATTGATTTTCCGGCAAATTGTTAGGGTTCTTACCATATCTTTCATGGAAGTCAACTTGCCACTTCGGATCTGGTTTGCACCTTCGGCATCCGCATCGCTGCCCATAGACTTTTCGTCGTAATACTTGAGGTATTCGATTACCTTTTCCTTGTTCAACTGAGATGAAAGAAATGACTGAATGTACTCCCGCTGATTTTCGGTAGCACCCTCATCCTGCTTAGAGATAATTGCAAAAAGCTGCATTAAGGCTTTTAATATTTCCTCACTCATAATATTGTATATTACAATCCATTAATTACACGAATAATTAGGTATCCTCCCACGAAACAGAACAACAAAGGGCCAATCTTAATAGGCAACCAGTTCAAATGGGACTTCTACCAACTCGGAAAATTCCTCGCCAGCTTCTTCCAAGTCCTTGTCCATTGCCAGGAAATGCCATTTGATTTTCATTGGGGTTCCATCGCTGAAAATGTCATTGACCTTGAGGAGGATATCCAGAATTAGTTTTGATGAGGCCGTATTGAAATAATCCAGTTTGAATGAGAATTCAAGGTTCTCAATCGGATTCTTCTCCAGTTCGTCGAGCCATTCGATTACCGGCTTGTAAAAGCTGACAACATCTTCAGGTAATGAGCGGCCCGACAGTTCAAACACATTCTTTTGCGAGTCGAAGATTATACCCGGGGTATCTTCTGTTCCAACAATATTCAATTCTTTTAGCATGATTCGAAAATTTTAAGTTAAATAACTAATGTATATTTTATGTACGCAAGCCCCTCTGATCAAATCCCTTCCAACCGCAATCAAACATTCCTGGATACGCGAATGAGCAAGGAATACATTGAAAACTCGTCGTTGAGTCGGACAAACTCGTATACCAAAGCGTTTTCGGATTTCCGTGCCATATCGATTACGCCGATTCCTGCCCCTCCCACCTTAGAGAAACTCCCGTTAATTCTGACTTCTTTGTAGAGTTGTTTTAATCCCTCGCTATCCAGGGAATTTACCTCATCAATACGGTTTTTGAGTGCAGGGATGTTAAGGTTGCTGATTTTGTTGCTGGAAATCAGGAAGTAGAAATCGCTCGATTCACCAATCATGAATATTGGCGAGTTTCCGGTAATTGCATGGTCGTTATCGAGTGCGTTTTTACTGATATTCTGAAGCATTTCAACCATGATGTTGTAGATTTTCCGCTTCACATTGTCTTCCAGTTTCTCCACGTTGAATTTTCGTTCCGTGAACGACAAAAGGGTTTTGGTAAGGGCCTGGGAAAACTCCCCTGCGTATACCATAATAATCTCGCTCTGCTCCATTAATTTATGGAAGTCGTAGAAATACTTCAGCGACTTTGGATTGGCAGTGATTTTATTTGTTTGATTATCCATCTTATTAAACTTTATAGAGTTGATTTAATCTCAGTACGCAATGAGAAATAGCTGTAATCCTCGTCAATATTCTCAAAATCGAAGTCCAATGTGTTGCCTGTCCTACGAGCAATGTCGATGAGTCCCAAATGAATCCCGTTTTTATCGGATAACTCACCGGATGTCAGCCATGTTTTATAGAACACAGAAAGTTCTTCGCCCGACATATCAGTCATAGACATCAGTTTTGCCCTGAAATCGCTGACTCTGTCTTTGCTAATGGCATTGCCGCTGTATATTGCATATCCATCAATAATCCTTCCGATAAGGAACATGCTCGACTTAGCGTGCTTGTTATCTTCCGTGTGATAAGTTATGTTTTGCAGGCAACCCACCATCACATTAAAGATCTTGGATTTGATTCCCTGGTCTTCGTTGGAAGAGTCGAGTTTTCGTTCGGTTAATTCCAGTAATCCCAGCATGATATTTTGGGAAATTTCGCCTTTGTAAGAGAGCATGATTTGATTTTCAAACATGCTGTCTCTGAAACGGCTTAAGAATTGCAGGTTTTTGTCGGTTGATTCATTCATAATTCAATCAGTTAAAATTTTAATCCAATTACCAATATGTCGTCAACCTGTTCGGCTGATCCTTTCCAGCTTTCAAATGTGTTTTTGAATAGGTTACCCATTTGAAAAATGCTTTGATTACTATTGTCTTTAATAAGCAGGCTTACGTTTCCGCTCATGAATTTCTGTTTTCCCGTTGGACCTCCCAGCTGATCGGCAAACCCGTCGGTCATGAAATAGAAAGCGTCTCCCTGTTCGATTTTGATAGTATGATTCGTGAAGGGTTTACGATTGCTGTACTGGCTGCTTCCGACCGGGAAACGATCTCCCCGTATTTCGGTGAGCTCCTTTTTATTGACATAATACAAACCCCTATGAGCCCCGGCATAGTTCAGGACCTTGTTTTTCAAGTCGATACTGCAGAATGCTGCATCCATCCCGTCGTTGATTTTGCTGTTCTCCTCTTCCTGTTTTAGGGTCTTCACCAGGTTTATGTGGAGTTTATCGAGAATCTGACCTGCATTGTCGCTGCCTTTGTTTTTGATAATCTCGTTTTGCAGAAAGAATCCGATAATCGACATCAACGCTCCCGGAACACCGTGTCCTGTGCAGTCCATTACACCGATATATACAATATCGCCGTCCTTGTATATCCATGGGTAATCGCCGCTCACAATATCTTTGGGTTTGTAAAGCATGAAGGAATGCGGGATTATCGTCTGCAGGAATTTCTCCGTTGGCATAAGTGCACTTTGAATGTAATATGCATAGTTTATGCTGTCGTTGATACTCTTGTTCTTCTTCCTTATCAATTCCTCACGGTTTTTAGCCTCCGTGATATCATGGCACACGAACAGCACCGATTCTACCACTCCATTGTCCTGGAACTCCGGAATTGCGCTTACCTGCATAATTTTCTTGCCCTGAACCGTAGTGAAAACCACCTCGTCAATTCTTTTTTCTTTGCTTACCCCCACCTCGTCGAGCATCTTTTTCCACAGGCTTACAACCGAATCTTCTATTCCAATGCTCATTATAGGCTTGTCTATTAAATCGGCAATTTTCATCCCGGTATAGGATTCGATAATCGGATTTATATAAGTGCATCTGCTGAAGATGTCGATTCTAAGGATAAGGTCAAGACTGTTTTCCGAAAGGGCCTGCATCTTTGCCCGGATTCTTTGCTCCTTGGCAGCCAAACGCTGCTCGGAGATGTCTCTGGTATTAATAACAATACCTTTAATTACATCTGCAAGAGAGCTTTTCCCAATGGCTTCCAGCCAGATAATCTCCCCGCTCTTTGTAAAATACCTGTATTGAATAATATGAGTTTTCTCGGGGTATGATATTATATTTTGAAGGAAGGATTTAAAGCTTTCTGTGTCGAGGGGATGTATATTGTCTATATCCTTCATTCCAATAATTTCTTCCGGGAAATATCCCAATACGGACCGCACTGAAGGGCTCACATAGAGTGTCATACCCGAGTCGCTGAAAATGAAGATGACCTCCAGAGAGTTTTCCAGAAGGACATGTGTTTTTTTGTTGCTGTTTCGGACTTCCTGCATTTGTTCCTCCAGCTGAAGGTTTGTTTTCTTTAGTTGTTCCTGGGCGAAAATCATGTCCTTGGCATTTTGGAGCAGCTTGCCCTTTTGCACTACTAGTTCCGAACTCATCTTTTCAGATTCCCGAAGGAGCAAGCGTGTCCGTTCGTTTACCATTACATTGTTTATGGTCCTGGCAATTATTTCACCAATACCGGAAAGAACTTTAACCTGTAAGTCAGTAAACTTGCGGATCGAAGCGAGCTCAAGCACTCCATGCACAATATCGTTGGCAATAAGGGGAACAATTATAATGCTCCTGGGTTTTCGGTCGCCCATCAAACCCGAGGAAATCGTAACGTAATTATCCGGGATTTCAGTTCTGAGAATAATATCCTTTTCAACAGCCGACTGACCGATCAGGCCCTCGGCAAATTCGAATTCTGCTTTAAGGTATTTCTTTCGGTTGTATGCATAGCTGGACTTTAAGCGAATGAGCTTTTTATTGTCGTCGGATTCTGTAACTATATAAAAGGCGCCCTGGACTACATTTTCGAGCTTGGTAACCAGATAAGATGTTATTTCCTCGCCCAATCTTTCAATCTCATTTATTGACCTAAGAATCAGGTTTATGTCGCTTACAATTTTCGCGATTGCGTTTCGCTCGGAATCAATCTGGCTAACGCGCAATAAGCTGCTGCGCATGCCTTCCAGAGAATGGGTAAGTTCGTTTTCCCCATTCATCGGGATATACGGATTCACAAGGTTTCCTTTTTCAATGCTACGGGCGAAATCAATGGTGTTGTTAACTGTGCTTTTCAGAAGGGAGATACTTTTCTTATATTCGTTTCTTTTATCGAGCAGATAATTTCCACCTACATATCCGGCAATTCCAAAGAAAAACGGTACAAGATGAAGGAGATAAAAGACATTCGCCTCTCTATAGAGGGCCTGTAGGCCCGACATGGAGAATGGGTAATTACCTGCTGCCAAGGAAAAAAGCAATGCAATGAGGGAGATAATTGCCCCCACAATTGCAAAACCAGCAACAAAAAAACCAAGTTCCATTATTTTCCTCGTGCTTTTCAATTTTCAGTTCATTTATTAATTTGTTCCCTGTTGGATTTTCATTTGTGACCCAATAAATTCCGATATGGTATAAAAAAACTTCTCGTCGGCCAAAGTGAATTCATGAAACGAAGCGAGTTCAATTACGCCATAAAGTATATTTTCATAAATAATGGGGATAATAATCAATGAGCTTGGGGAAGCCTCACCCAAGCCGGTTCTAATTTTGACATACCCCTCAGGCACAGCTTTCAAATTCAAAATTTTCCCCTCCTTGGCAACTTGCCCTGGTAAACCTTCCCCAGGCAGAAACTCGCTTTCTTCCGTTTCAATTCTCACGCAGGCATAGCCCGACAGGTATTTAAGCTTCGTAATTCCATTTTCTGTTATACTTATTAGAAAAACTCCCTGTAGTATTTCCTTTTCTTTTGCGATTTGGGATAATACCTTTTGCGACAAATCAACCATACTGGAGAACTTATCTCCAACATTCCTGATAAAACGCTGAGCTGCAGAGCTTTTATCCTGGAAAGTCCGGCTTTCGGTTCTCTCAGGCTCAACCATGGTTGCACTTTGCTTGTCTTTTTTTTTCCAACGTAACTGCATTTCAGCTTTGATTAAATTGTTTTGACTCCAAAATTCATTTTGCCTTCCTTGTCTATAAAGCCTTACATATGCGCTTTGAAATCTATGGTATTTATTGCAATTTTTTTAACTGTTTGTTATCCCATTTTTCATTCTTTCTGCTTTTTGAATTCACCGGCCCGTAAGTCTCCCTATACCTTCACGAATACTTTATCCTCAATGCTTATCGGTTTAAAGTACCTTGCTCCTTTGAGCCAGGATACAGATTCTTTGGAGCCAATCCCCAAAAAGCCCCCCGGATTTAAACTTTGCGAAAAAACGCCGAGAACTTTCTCCTGAAGGCTCAGATTAAAATAGATAAATACATTTCTGCAAATAACCATGTCGAACATTCCGAAATAAGGATCAGAAGACAAATCGTGTCTTTTGAATTCCACCCTCTTAATAAGCTCCTGATCGTATTGAGCCATGTTACCTTCTATTTTGTAATGTTCCGAGAGTTTCCCCTTACCCCCCAAATGAAAATAATTGTTTTCGTTTAATTCCTGGTTCTTCAACAGGTAAATTCCATTTCGAGCTTTTTTCAGTGCTTCCATGTTTATATCGGTTGCCACTATCTTTGCTTTACTCAACAACTTTTCCTCCTTTAGCAAAATAGCCATCGAATACACTTCTTCGCCCATGGAGCATCCTGCATGCCAAATTGAAATAACAGGTTTATTCCTAAGGCTGGGGAGCACATGATCACGAAGCGTTACCCAGAACGACGGGTCCCGAAACATTTCCGTTACATTCACAGTGATCTCGTGGATAAAGCTATCTGCGAATCCCTCTACATTCTTTATTTTACTAATCAATTCGCTAAAACCCGACAACCTGTTTATTTCAATGAACCTGGATATTCTCCGATGTAGAGAAGGGTATGCGTAATCGCTGAAATCAATTCCTTTTTTTTCTTTAACAACAGCAAGGAGATTTTTCATTTCCGAATTATCGATCCCGTTTTCGCTGTCCAAGTTCATCATTGATTGAAGCTCCTTCTTAAAAAAAGACTGTTTCATGGAATTGTTTCCAGTTATCAAATTTATATTCTAAGAGAGGAATGGAAAACAGAGAAACACCTGATTAATCCTTAAATTACACTCATACACAAGTAAGTATTTTCACCTGCTTCAGCAAGTAGTTTTACCCGTTACCAACAAATATTCAAAAGCAGTTTAATGAGTGGTTCTAAGGGGTCTCATAGAAAGATCATACCGCGAAGTATTGCGTGCAGGATTCAAAACTTTTTTTCTCAGCTACTTAAAGAATCACGAGGAGGAGGCAAGAGTGATTATTGAAAAAAGGAAGGCAGTAGGATTGCATTAGCAAATTTGATTGTTTTTTATGAATTTCCAGATGGTATCTCATTTGCAATAGACAAATACGAGTTCAAGAGCCTAATCCTGCAAATGATCCGGTTCGATCCAAGATTTCGATAATATTTTTAAACAGTTCCAGGAATTAAGATATTTATCCATTGATTCCAGAGAATTGTTTTTGGTGTTTTCAGCAGCTGGATTTTTACTGAAAGACCTTTCCATATTCGCACGATTTGTTTGCGCTAAAACAAACGACGACAAGAAAGATCCTTCAGATAAACCCTCTACTAATACCTATTATCAATTTAATTAAAATTTTTCAAAGCCGTAATTTGGTGGAACTGCTTTTTTGCTGCATTTCCCGGATATCTTAATTGATTCCTTTCCTCATAAAGTAATCGCTATACTTTTTGTCGATAACCATAATGTGGTTTTTAAGCCAATCCTTCAGGAATGTAGTTATTTCCAATGATATAACGAGTTTTCCACTTTTAATTTTCGTTTCCAACTCAACTACTTTAGCAATAAAATTTTCGTGCAGCTTTTTATGAGAATCAAAATCAGGGTAATTAACTTGCCTCATAATCTTTTCCTCGTTGGTGAAATGAACTACAGTATAGTTCTTCATTTCAAGAATTAATTTAAGCACACTTTCTTGGCCTGAACGCTTTGAAATACCGTCATAAAAATCATTAATCATTGCGATCAGTTTTTTGTGCTGGTCGTCAATAGAGTTGATTTTAACACTCAATGAATCATCCCAATTAATTAAAGCCATAATCATTTAATTTTAGGTTTTATATACTGCATTTACATACACTAAAAAGCTTTTGAAGCTTTATTTAAGTCATCCGAAGCGATTTGATTTTGAAGAGCCTTCCGGGCCCCACCCGATTTGTATGCGTTAAATCGGGCGGAAGCCGGTTTGGCAACTTTCTAAAACTCCCTAACTAATCTAACTAACTAATCAAACCTATCTATTAACCTAAAACTTTTCATATCCTTTGTCCAGATGATCCTTTCCCATATTGATGTGCACGCCGTTGGAAGAAGAACTCAAGGTTTTCCTGGCGGGCGACATATCTTTGGGAACGGAATCCAATGTTGACCCGATCCGGCTTCCGTTGCGGCCCTCGGGCTTCTGGGTTGCCTGCACCTGCTTTTTGGCTGCCTGTTGTTTGTGATGGGAGTCGCTCTCGAGTTTGAAGAACGAGATCATCTCCAGCAATGCTTCTGCCTGTCCGGCCAGTTCTTCCGAGCTGGTAGCCATCTCTTCCGAGGCCGCCGCGTTCT
>JFJP01005329.1_pt1 | contig 35226 bp, 28 predicted proteins | sample 431651 | NCBI WGS metagenome assembly JFJP01 (sample SAMN02602958, study PRJNA72255) | Microbial mat metagenome, whole genome shotgun sequencing project. | biome: fresh water; feature: sink hole; material: water; isolation source: purple microbial (photo- and chemosynthetic) mats found in... | reverse complement strand
AAGCTAAATCCGGCATCGATTTGTCGAGTGCTCTCAAAAATACTGGGCAGACGGGAAGAGATTAACCCTGGACTTCGACGGACGTAACAGAACGTCAAACACTTCTGCAGCCACTACGCCCGCCACCAAGAATCAACGGGCCAGCCAGCGCGAAGCTACACCTGGGTCAAGAGCGCCTTGCAGGGTGCCGGCCTGGTGCCCAAGGTGGCAGGACGTGGCAAACACCACAAAAAGCGTGACCCCAAACCACTGGTGGGCATGATGATCCACCAAGACGCCTCCACCCATGCGTGGGTGCCTGGCGCGCACTGGGACCTGGTGGTCACCATGGACGATGCCACCAGTGAGCACCTGTCAATGTTCTTCTGCGCCCAGGAAGGTACTGCATCGAGCTTTCACGGCATCGGGCAGACCATTGCCCGTTATGGCCTGTTTTGCAGTTTCTACACCGACCGGGGTGCTCACTACTTCACCACACCTGTGGCAGGTGGCAAGGTCGACAAGGCCCATTTGACCCAGGTGGGGCGGGCCTGCAAGCAACTTGGCATTGAGCATATTGCGGCTTACTCCCCTCAGGCACGTGGACGCAGTGAGCGTGCCTTTCGCACCCACCAGGACCGTTTGGTCAAGGAACTCGCCCAGCACGGAATTACGACCATGGTTGAAGCCAATGTGTATCTGGAGCAGACCTATCGGGCACTGCACAACGCAGAGTTTGCGCGCACCCCAGCAGGCGCAGGCAGTGCGTTTGTTCCCTACGTGGCACAGGCGCAGTTGGGCGACATTCTGTGTGAGCAGTATGAACGCGTTGTGGGTAACGACAACACGGTGCGCTTTGAGGGGTTGATATTGCAAATCCCCGAACAGGAGATTCGCTACAGCTATAGCCGCACAACGGTGCGGGTGCATCGCTATGTGGATGGGACGCTATCGATTTGGCACGGCCCCAGGCTGCTGGAGCGCTTTGATGCACAGGGCCAGTCAAGTCAAACCACGGCAATGCAGGCTCCTATCCTGCGGGCTGCTTGATGTAGGCGGGGAGGCCTCCGGCGGCCTGGCAGGGGCCTTGAAAATAGGAATCAAAAAGGCAAAACAACCAAAGAAAGCTGACAGAAAAACCGGACAATCTATTTGCTCTCAACAGTACTCGGCAGGACGGGCAAGGCAGAATGCAACGATGCCATGGAAAGAGGCTTGGAGTTGATGGAATACCTGCGCATTCTGTGGTGTGACGAACATCTGGTGGCGGTTTACAAACCCCCCGGGTGGCTGGTCCATCGCACCGGGCTCGACGCCGCGGAGACACGGTTCGTTGTGCAGACGTTGCGAAGTCAGTTGGGCGGGCAGCATGTGTACCCGGCACATCGGCTCGACAAGGGGACATGCGGTGTACTGCTGTTTGCCCGCTACCGTGAAGCCGCCCACGCGCTCGCACAAGCATTTGCGGATCATTCTGTCAGGAAGCGCTATCTGGCCATGGTGCGGGGATGGGTTCCTCAGGAGGCCGACGTAAACCACCCGCTGCGACTGGACGATGCCGGCCCCGACGCGCCGGTTCAGGAGGCCCATACGCAATTTCGGCGCATCGCTCTGCTGGAGTTGCCAGAATCCTTTGATCCGCGTTTTGCAACCACCAGGGTGTCGCTTGTGGAGGCCACACCGACCACCGGTCGGCGTCATCAGATTCGCAGGCATCTCAAGTACCTTGCGCATCCCATCATTGGCGACGCTACCCACGGCAAGGGGCCCTTGAACCGTTGGTGGGCTGAGCGGCTTGGCCTCCAGAGGCTCTGGTTGCATGCGTGGAGTCTGGAGTTCACCCACCCGATCACGGGCGAGAACCTGGAGGTGCGAAGTGGATTGCCAGACGCAATTACTACGTGGTCAGAGAGTCCTTGCGGTGGTCTGGGCTTGAGCGATTGGCGACATCTGGCCCATCAACTATTGGCGGCAGGGACAGACCAAACCCGCCACACACTGACTACCTTCGAAACTGAATGACGGGTGAGCCTTTGAACTCAGAACGTGCGAACTCACGGAAACCGTTTTTCTCGGCAACGCGGATTGATGGTGCGTTGTCCGCGCAGTAGCAATCGCTTAGTCTCAATCACTGGTACGTCCATGGAAGTCCCTTTCGGATTGGGTGAGCTTACGACGTTCACCGCATAGAACCCATTCGCCCACAGAGGTGACCCCTATGCAACTTGCCCCAGACGCCATGTGAAACCTCGCACTTGGCCTATCGCGTCGGCAAAAGAAGGTGCTGGGCAACCGTGGGAGCCACCAGATCGGGTCGTTTCAGCCAGGAATAATGGTCTAGCGCTACCGCTCCAGTATCGACGGCGCTCCAGATCAGGTGCGTTACCGGACACCTTGGCACCTTGTCGAGCAACGCCTTGGCCGCTAGCGCTGGCGACCAGGTGTCCGCGGCAAAAGAAATTGCAAGCACTGGCATGTTCAATAAGCCCATAAGCGCTTCGTAGTCCTGCTCCGACCCAGCCGGACGGTATCGCCCGGTATGCGCAACGTGGCTCCAGTCACGCATGACTCCCGCAGCTTCGCGCCCACCGAAGCCAATGCGCTCACCAGGGAAGTATCCCAGTAGCGCTCCTGCCGCGCTGGAAAGTGAAGCCAGCAAACGTATTCCCCAGCGAAACTTGCCCTGATAACACGGCAAGTGCACGCTGCCGCTGGCAATCAACACGACGCCCGCAATGGCGGCCGGCTGGGCAGCGGCAGCGAGCAAACTCAGCTGTCCACCCAGGCTATGACCTCCCAGCCAGATTGGCGCATCGGGATGCCGTTGCCGAACCGCATCAATCGCCGCAGCGATATCCATTTCAACCAATTGCCGGTAGCCAAAGTCGCTCGAACGACCGGCGCGGATGGAACTGCTGCCGATGCCCCGCCAATCCGGGGTACATACGTTTACACCAAGGCTCGATAACGCCTGCCCCAGGTGCCGGTAGACCTTGGCAGGCGTCCCCAATGCTGACAGAAAAATCAATACCGGCGCGCTGGAGTCTTCCGCTGGGTACAAGGCGGCGTCAAAGTGGTGGGCGTCGTGGGTCGTGACCTGAATTGTTTGCACAGCTGTCATGCACCGCACTTTACCGACTTCGACACACCGAAATGGCGGCGGTACTCTAGAAAGAGCCGCGACCCAATGCAAGACGCCGTTCGGCAGCAGCTCGCAGATCATCCGCAAAGCTTGGTTGGCGCACTTCGTACTGCGCTGCCAGGTCGATGAGCGCCCTGGCTTCCTGCTCCAGCGTGAGCTGGCCCGCAAGACCGTCGGCCAGAAATTCGGCCAGCCGACTCACAGTCTGCCATGCTTTATCTAGCAGGATGATGGATGCTGATGGGGTAGCGACAATTACTTCGTTCACGATCGTGACTCCTTCAGCGACATGCTGTGACTGCAGTATCAGGGTTAACCCTGGTTTCTAAAGGTCTGGAGGTTACGAGTTAGGTACGACGTTGTCATGCGACCACTGTTCCAGCGTGCTGGAAGGTGCATCCGCAAGTGGAAGTTGACGAGCCTTAACCCCAGCACTGGCTCCACAGTTAGGGCTGCTTGGTTCCCCACCTGACCCGGTTGGCCGCTTCACCATGTGGGGAGGCCCGTCAGGGCGCATTGTAACAATGCCTCCTGCGAGCGGACAAAAACGTCAAATAGCGGCGGTGTACCGCTCCAGCCAAGCCAGCGCTTCCCCCTGGACCAAGGGACTCAGTTGTTCACGCACGGTAGCGTGATAGGCGTTGAGCCAGTCCACCTCGTCCGTGCGCAGCATGCTGCGTTCCACGCACGTCAGGTCAATCGGGCACAAGGTCAGTGTTTCAAAACCCAGCATCGGGCCAAAGGCGTCCTGTTCCGGAGTTGCAACGGGTATGTTGAGCACCAGATTCTCAATACGCACACCCCATTGGCCGTCACGGTACAGGCCGGGTTCGATGGACGTGATCATGCCGATTTGCATGGCGTGGTGGGCCTCGGGGGCGGCCTTGCTGATGCTCTGGGGGCCTTCGTGCACATTCAAAAAGTAGCCCACGCCGTGGCCGGTGCCGTGCCCGTAGTCCAGGCCCTCGGCCCACAGTGGCGCGCGGGCAATCGCATCCAGGTGAGGTGACAGCGTTCCCAGAGGAAACACAGTTCGGCTCAGTGCCATGGTGCCTTTGAGTACGGCCGTGTAGCCGCGTCGCTGGCTGGGCGTGACTTCTCCAATGGCCCAGGTGCGTGTGATGTCGGTGGTACCGCCCAGGTACTGCCCGCCCGAGTCGATCAGCAGCAAGCCATTGCCGGCAATGGTTGCGTGTGATGCCTCAGTGGCACGGTAGTGTGGCAGTGCGCCGTTGGCATTGAACCCGGCAATGACCGGGAAACTCAAGTCCTTGAAACCGTTGCGCCGCGCGCGCGCCGCGCTGAGTTTGTCCGCAACATCGAGTTCTGTCAGCGTTTGCGAGGTGACTGCTTTTTCAAACCACGCGTAAAACTCGCACATGGCCGCGCCGTCTTCTCGCATCGCTTCACGAACAAACTCGGACTCTGCGGCGTTCTTGCGACTCTTGAGCAAGGTGCTTGGATTGATAGATTCCACCAGTTCGACATGGGCGCCAATATTCTGGCGCAACCCAAAGGTGACGCGCCGGGGGTCGAGCAGCACGCGTTGGGATGCATCAATCGCAGCCAGTCTTGCAGGCGCACTTGCATACGGCGCAATCGCCACTGAATCGGCAAGCAGCCGTGCAGAAAGTGCAGCATCGACCTTGCCTTCGCCAATGAACAGCGTGCATTGGTCCATCCCGATCAGGAGGTGGGCAATGAAGACGGGGTTGTAGCTGACGTCGCTGCCACGCAGATTCAGAATCCAGGCGATGTCATCGACGCTCGAGACAAAGTGGGAGGAGCAGCGGTGTTGGGTCATGGCAGCGCGAACGGTAGTGAGCTTGTCCGCGCGTGTTTGTGTAGCAAACGGTGCCTCATGTTCATACACCGGCGCCTGAGGCAGCGCGGCACGGCCCTCCCACACCTCTGCAAACACATCCACGTCGGTCCGCAAGCTCGCTCCAACAGCAGCCAGTGCAGCGCGCAACGCCTTCTCCGCTGCCAGACCCAGCACTTGCCCATCCACCAGAACAACACCGTCTTTGCCGGCGCTCTTCGACAACCAGGTGAGGTGCTCGGACGACGCGCCTGTGGCGATTTTTTCCAGGGCGATGCCGCTGCCACGTAACTCGGCCTCGGCCTGGCTCCAGTAGCGACTATCAGCAAACAGGACAGCCTGATCGATGGACACGGCCAGCGTGCCCATGGAGCCGGTAAAGCCACTCGCCCATTCGCGCGTTTGCCAGCGCTCGGGCAAATACTCGGACAGGTGCGGATCGTTGGAGGGCACCAGGACTGCGCTGGCGTTGTATTTCTTCAATGCGTCGCGGATGCGGGCAATACGCAAGGTGATGGGGTGGGTGCGGGTGTCCATGGAGTTCCTCGGCAGTGTCGGGTGGTAAGCTTTGATTCTAAGAGCCCGCCCGTTGGCGGCGCACCCCCCAATTTCGGAGACCTTATGAAGCACGCGACTTTGCTCCCCCTGGTTCTGGCCACCCTTGCAAGCACTGCAACTGCGCAGTCTGTCGAAACACGCAGCACCCTGAGCGATCAGCGTGAAGTGGCTGTCACGATCTACAACGAGAACCTTGCATTGATCAAGGACTTGCGGCAGGTCCAGCTCGCGCGTGGTCCCAATGCCTTGGCGTTTCGGGATGTCAGCGCCCGCATGCGGGCGGAGACTGCACTCTTTCGCAGTGTGACCGAGCCCGGCAGCCTGTCGGTGCTGGAGCAGAACTTTGACTTTGACCTGCTGACGCCGCAAAAGATGCTCGAGAAATACGTTGGCAAGAACGTGCAGATTGCGCGCACCAACCCCGCCACCGGAGTGGAGATGGTCGAATCCGCACAGGTTCTGTCTGCTAACAGCGGTGTGGTGCTGAAGATCGGCGAGCGTGTGGAGACAGGGCTTGCCGGGCGGCTGATCTTTGGTGAGGTACCGCCTAATTTGCGTGATCGGCCCACTTTGGTAATGGCGCTGGACAACGCGGGCGCGTCCCAGCACAACGTCGAGTTGAGTTACCTCACCGGCGGTCTGGCCTGGAAAGCCGACTACGTGGTCGAGCTCAATCCGGCGGAATCGGCGCTGGATATGTCGGGTTGGGTCACATTGACCAATACCAGCGGGGCCAGTTACCGTAACGCGCGTCTGCAACTGGTGGCAGGAGATGTGAATCAGGTCGCTCCCCGGATGCAGGCGGTGGCGAGGGGTACGGTCATGATGGCAGCGGCACCGGCGCCGCGCGCAGAAATGGCGCAGGAGTCCCTGTTTGAGTACCACCTGTACACGCTCGGCCGTCCAACGACGATTGCCGAGAACCAGACCAAGCAGGTCGCTTTACTCTCTGCGTCCGGCGTTCCGGCCCGCAAGGAGTTGCTGTTGCGCGGCAGCGATTATTACTACCAGAGCAGCGCGGGCGACTTGGGTCAGAAAATGAAGGTGGGCGTGTTTCTGGAATTTGACAACAAGGACTCCGCGCGCCTGGGGATGCCACTGCCCAAGGGGATCGTTCGCGTCTACAAGAAGGACAGCGCTGGCAACGCCCAGTTCATCGGAGAAGACAGCGTGGACCATACCGCCAAGAACGAGACGGTTCGTCTCAAGCTCGGCAATGCGTTCGATGTGACAGCGGACAAGAAGCAGACCGACTTCAAGCGCACCACCCTCAGCGGCAAGTTCAACTACCAGTATGAAAGCGCGTACGAACTGGTGCTCAAGAACGCGAAAAAGGAGGCGGTTGTGGTGACGGTGCAGGAGCCGATGCCTGGCGATTGGCAAATGCAGAGCGAGAGCCACCCCCACGCCAAGGGCTCCAGCAACACCGCAGTCTGGAAGATTCGCGTGCCGGCAGAAGGCAATGCCACCCTGGCGTACCGCGCATCCGTGCGCCTGTAGGCGCTGCTCCCTGCATTTCAGCCCCTCGCTCCTGCAATCTGTCTCCCGGCGCTGGTGGGGATGCAGCCAAAAGCCTAACCTGCGAGTATTGCGACAGCGAGAAGGCGACCACGATCATGTTCAAGGCTTTAGGTAACCTTATTCACCGAACACCCTGGTGGGCGTTCATCGGTGGCGGCTTCACGCTGCTGCTGGCACTGGTGCTTTTTTCTGTGCCGATTCAGGTGATCCGCTTGCAAGGAAGTGGTTCAACGCCCCAGGAGCAGCGTGCCATTGAGCGCGAGATCAACCTGGCTTTTGGTGACCGCGCGCTGGACTTTGCGGAAAACGTCGTGCGTGCCATGCGCGAGCGCACCGCCGAGGGCGGTCGACAAAGAGAACTCGATCACGCTCTGGCAGAGATTGCGCGGGCCAAAAATGAACTGTATGCCGCCAAATCGGATATGGACCGCGCGGTGCGGGAGTCCGCCAACGAAACTGCCAATGCGGCGCTGGACGGGGCTGTCGATGCCGCCGAAACTGCGCTGGAGGCCGCAGTGGAGGCCCGTGAGGCAATTGAAGACGCCCGCCGCGATGCGGTGGAGTTGCTGCGCGAGCGGGGCCTGGACGTGACAGCGGCATCCCAATCCTTTGACGGCATGCTGAAAACAGCGACGGATAACGAAAAGGCAGCGCGCGAAACACTGGAGTCGATGCGCGCCATGCGCCAGAAGCAGTCTCAGGCAGCCGTACCGGCACCCAGCGCCAGCGTTCCCGTTGTCGGCGAACCGCGTGCCATTGTTCCCCCCAAAGGCCAGTTTGGCGGCATTTACATTCCCTCGGTTGTCGCCATGACGCCACTGCCTGAGGACTTTCGTGGAGAGATCAGGAAGAAAGTCGATCGCGATGTATGGCGCGTGGGGGTGGGGTCGGCGCTGATCTTGGCGTTCATCCCGTTGTTCGTCATCTTGCTGATCTCCAAGTATTTTCTGGGCCGCTCGCGCCGCGCCCAGGCGGTCGCCGAAGCCAAGACTCAGGAAGCGGAAGTCAGCCACATGAGCCGACAGATCACCGAAGCGCGTTTGCAGGCACTCCAGGCACAGGTGGAACCCCACTTTCTCTACAACACCCTGGCCAACGTGCAGGCACTGACCGAAGTGGATGCGCAGGCCGCCAACAAGATGGTGGGCCACCTGATCGCCTATTTGCGCGCCTCGTTGCCGAAAATGCGTGAAAACACGTCCACCGTCGGGCAGGAGCTGGAGCTGGTTCGGTCTTACCTCAATATCCTGCAGATGCGTATGGGCGCGCGGTTGCAGTTTTCGATCTCGGCACCGCCCGAAGTGTTGGCCAAGTCGTTTCCGCCCATGATGCTGCCCTCCCTGGTGGAAAACGCCATCAAGCACGGGCTGGAGCCGCTGCGCGAAGGTGGCAGCATTGATGTGGTGGTCGAGCAAGTGGCTGGAGCCCTTGGCGAACGCATCGTGGTGCGGGTTCTGGATACGGGCAAAGGGCTGTCAGACGCTCCAACACAGTCCGGCGGTGGCGTGGGTTTGAGCAATATACGGGAACGTCTGGCGGGCATCTACGGCGCGACCGCGAAGTTCAGCATTGCGTCCAACACCCCGAAAGGCGTGGTGGCAACGATCGACATACCGACCGAGGCTCCCAGCGCACTCGGTGTCCCATTGGCAAGTGGCAATGTTCTGCCAGAGGGCATTGCACAGCCACTGCAAACCGGGTGGTCACGTGCCAAGCGGTTGACCAGCAAATCGCACAGCGTGTGGGCCAGTGTGGTGGCCCGGACCATGATGGTCCTGATGGTGGGCCTGTGCATCGTTTTTATGATCGCCCTGCTGGGCTTGTACGCGGGCTGGATGCCTGTGCAGATTGGCGACTTGCAGCTCGATGGACTCGAGGGCATGGCGCTGGGGTCGGTTGGCCTTCTGGTGGGTTTTGGTGCCGTTGCGCTGGTCATTCTGATATTGGTGGCGGTACTGTACGGACTGGGCTTCCTGTTTGCGGCATTGCTGGTATTCATCCCGCTGGCGATATTGATGTCCATCGTCCCCGCGTTGGCGCCGTTCATCGTGATCGGACTGATAATCTACTGGCTGCTCCGACGCGACCGCAAGCGTCGCCATTGAACCCCTGCGAAACCATGCACCACACCGCTGTCATTGCTGAAGACGAACCCATCTTGCGCGCCCAGCTCAAAGCCAAGCTGGCGCGCCTGTGGCCTGATTTGCAGATCGTGGCCGATGTGGGGGATGGCGAGGCGGCACTGGAAGCCATTGACCAGCACCGCCCCGACCTGGCGTTTCTGGATATCCAGATGCCGGAGATGACGGGGGTGGAGGTGGCGCGCAGCCTGGCGTCGAACCCTCAATTGAAATGCCATGTCGTTTTTGTGACCGCGTTTGACCAGTATGCGGTGCAGGCGTTTGAGACCGATGCGGTCGACTATGTGCTCAAACCCTACACCGATGAGCGCCTGCAGGCGGCGGTGGGGCGACTGCAATCGCGACTGGGCCAGATCCCTGCTGCGCCACCGCAGGACCTGGAGGCATTGCTGGCGCGTCTCTCCACCAAACTGGCGCCACAGGCCGAACAACTGAAATGGATCAAAGCCAGCGTGGGGCAGAACCTGCGGTTGATTGCCATCGACGATGTGTTGTTCTTTCAGAGTGACGAGAAGTACACCCTGGTGGCAACGGCGGAAATGGACGCCCTGATTCGCACCCCCATCAAGGAAATTCTGGAGGGCGTAGATTCCGCCAAGTTTTGGCAGATCCACCGTTCCACCATCGTCAATGCCTCGGCCATCGAGACGGTGTCACGCGATTTTCGCGGCCAGGCCAGCGTCAAGGTCAAGGGCCGCAAGGAAAACCTGGCGGTGAGCCGACCTTTCTCCCATTTGTTCAAACAAATGTAATTCCGCTGCGGAAAAAGAGGCGCAGCGCCTAGGAAGGGTCGGGCGAGGGCAGCTGACGAATGTTACTGATGATGGGATGCCTCCATGCCCACGCCGCCAGCAGCAGACAGGCACCGCCGCCCAGGCCCAGCGAGTAGCGCAGGCCCATGTGCTCCCCCACGTAGCCTCCCAGCAGTGCGCCCGGCCCGGCGGGAATCAGGATCAACCAACGCATGGTGCTGGTCATGCGGCCGAGTAAATGCGCAGGAGTGACCGCCTGGCGCAGTGCCAGAAAGTTGATGAAGATCAGCACCGCACCCGAGCTGAAACACAGCAGCATCACCACAAACGAAGCAATACCCCAGGGCCCTACCGGTGCAAATGCCAGTTGCAGCCAGCCGATGCCGCACACCACAAAACCCAGCACCAGGCATGGGCCCGGCCCCACGTGGCGCGAGATCCGGTTGCCCAGGGTACTGGCGATGATGGTGCCCAACCCCAGGCCCATGTAGCACAGGCCCACTTCATGTTCATTCAGGCCCAGTTCGCGGGTGGCGAACAGAATCTGTACCACCATGGCACTGTGGTGGCACATCTGCCACAGACCCACAGCGGTCGCCAGCGACAGCAACAGACGCTGGTGCGCGACAAAGTGCAGACCTTCTTTGAGATCGCACCAAAAATGGCTGTCCTGTCGTGGTGCCAAGTTTTCCACCACGCGCAAGCCGCGCAGAATCGCGACGCTTACCAGCAGCAAGAACGCATCGGCCAGCAACGCCAATGGAGCGCCCACCAGCTTGATCAGCACACCGGCGACACCCGGGCCTGCAACCTCTGCTCCACTGGACGCCAGCGCATTCTTGGCGTGCGCTTCCACCAGCCGGGGGCGTGGCACCACCTGGGTCAGCACAATTTGGGCTGCAGTTCCCGAGGTGACAAACACGCAGCCGATGGCGAACGACACGCCATACATGAAAGGCATCGACAGCCAGCCAAGCGCCCAGCACAGGGGGATGCTGGCCAGCACCAGCGCTACGATACCTTCGCCCACCACGTAGACCGGCAATTTGCGCACCCGATCCAGCCATACCCCTGCGGGCAACGACAACAGCACAAATGGCAGCAGTTCCATCGATGTCAACAAGCCCATTTGAGTTGGAGTTGCGTGTAGCAAGACCGCTGCAGTCAGCGGAATCGCCAGCATCGTGATCTGCGCTCCGAAAGAGCTGATCAGGATCGAAGTCCACAGTCGCCGGTAGACGGCATCGCGCAGCAGGTCGTTGGCAGGCAGGGTGGGCCAGCGCCAGCGTGCTTGGGGCTGCGCCGGGGTCGGCGACTTGGGTGGATTGGGGAGCATGCAATGAAGAGGGGGTCGGGCGGTCGCCGGGAGGCGATGTTTTTGCGAACCATTCTAGCCAATGCTGTGCAGCGGGCCTCCCTTAGAATGAAAGCATGTCTTACCTCGTGCTCGCCCGCAAGTACCGTCCGCGCAACTTCACCGAAATGGTGGGGCAGGACCATGTGGTGCAGGCCCTCACCAATGCGCTCACCACGCAGCGTCTGCACCACGCCTACCTGTTCACTGGTACGCGCGGGGTGGGCAAGACCACGGTGTCGCGCATTCTGGCCAAGTCACTCAACTGCCAGGGCCCCGATGGCAATGGCGGAATCACCGCTACACCTTGTGGCGTATGCGCAGCATGCTCTGATATCGATAGCGGACGCTTTGTCGACTACACCGAGCTCGACGCCGCCAGCAACCGCGGTGTGGACGAAGTTCAGGCCCTGCTCGAGCAGGCGGTGTACAAGCCGGTGCAGGGGCGCTTCAAGGTCTTCATGATCGACGAAGTACATATGCTCACCAACACCGCCTTCAACGCGATGTTGAAGACGCTGGAGGAGCCGCCCGAATACCTCAAATTCGTGCTGGCCACCACTGACCCGCAAAAAGTGCCGGTCACAGTGCTGTCGCGCTGTCTGCAGTTCAACCTGCGACCGATGGCTCCCGAGACCATTCGCGAGCATTTGGCCAAAGTGCTGGCAGACGAGCAGGTGAGTTCGGAAGTGCAGGCCTTGCGCCTGTTGGCCCGTGCAGCGCGCGGCTCCATGCGCGACGCGCTGAGTCTGACCGATCAGGCCATCGCCTTTGGCTCGGGGCAGTTGCTCGAGGCTACCGTGCGCCAGATGCTGGGCAGCGTGGACCGCTCCTACGTGTTTCGCCTGATCGAGGCGCTCGCCGTGGGCGATGGCAAGACGGTGGTCGATACGGTGGAGACACTGCGCCTCAATGGCTTGAGTTCGGCCTCTACCCTCGAAGAAATGTCCACCATCTTGCAACGCATGGCCATTATCCAGACCGTTGCTTCTGCCAGCGAAGACGACAGCGACCCGGACGCGATGGAGACCGCTCGCCTTGCTGCTGCGATGCCGGCCGATGAAATCCAGTTGTTGTACAGCATTTGTCTGCATGGCCGCGCTGACCTTGGGCTGGCACCTGACGAATATGCAGCACTGACCATGGTGCTGCTGCGACTGTTGGCATTCAAACCCAAAACGGCTGAAAAAAAAACTCTGAGTGATGCCGGTGTGCGGGCGGCGCCAGCGCCTTTGCCGGTCACGCCTTCACCGCCAGCGCAGTCAGTCCGGGCGACGCCGCCCACGCCGCTTAGGCCACCTAAGTCCGTGCAACCGTGGGAGGACGAACCTGCTGCGGTGCCGGCGGTTCGTAGCGGTCAGCAAATCCCGGTAAGGGACACTGATTCCATCACAGTCAGCCCACTGGAACATGAGCCAAAAAGGCCTGTAGCGCCCGTGGAATATGCGCAGGCAGCTACTCAATTGGTAGCGGTTCCGGTGCGCCGACAGGTTGAAACCCGCGCCGATGCGGCAGCATCGCAGGCTACCGCGGTACTGGTTCCCACCGAGGAGGGCGACTTCTGGCATGCCACGGTGCAACAGCTCATCACGACGGAGTCCGTCAACGCTCTGGTGCGCGAGTTGGCGCTGCAGTCCCAACTGATTGCCCGTGATACCGACCAGTGGCTGTTGCGCGTGGAACGCGAGTCACTGAACCAGCCTGCCAGCCGTGATCGTTTGAGCGCCGCATTGCAGCAGGCAGGCTACCCCGTGCGGTTGGCGGTTGAAGTAGGTCGTGTGACCGACTGCCCGGCCCGACGCAACGGGGCTGCTGCGGCCGAAAAACAGCTCGCAGCTGAAAAGATTATTTTTGACGACCCGTTTGTGCAGGCCATGATGCGCGACTTTGGCGCGAAAATCGTGCCCGGTTCCATCAAGCCGTTGTGATGGGTTAGTCAGTTGCAAAGTTATCGCAAACCTAAAGGAAAAACATGTTCAACAAAGGACAACTCGCCGGACTGATGAAGCAGGCCCAGGCCATGCAGGACAACATGAAGAAAGCCCAGGATGAGTTGGGCAATATCGAGGTCACCGGTGAATCAGGGGCCGGGTTGGTGAAAGTCACCATGACCTGCAAGCACGACGTCAAGCGTGTGACCATCGACCCCACGCTGCTGGCCGAAGACAAGGACATGCTGGAAGATCTGGTGGCGGCCGCCTTCAATGCCGCGGTGCGCAAGGCCGAAGATACCTCTGCGGAGAAGATGGGCAAGATCACGGCGGGGATGCCGGGCCTCCCCGGCGGCATGAAATTCCCTTTTTAAGTAAGGCTACCGAGAAGGCGTGATCCGTCGTTGGGCGGTGCTCGCAATCCTCACGTACAGGAAGTACGTTGCGGTTGCTGCGCTCCGTCCGCCTAGGCTGACGCCTGCTCGCTACGCCCGCTAAGTTGTTGGCTGTTTTTTTGTCCCCCATCCTGCTCTATGTCTGATGCGAACTCACTCGACGTGCTGATCCAGGCGCTTAGGCGCTTGCCGGGGGTGGGCGTCAAGTCGGCGCAGCGCATGGCTTTTCATCTGCTGCAGCACGACCGGGCGGGGGCGCAAACGCTGTCGCGGGCGCTGGAGCAGGCGGTGGGCAATGTGCGGCACTGTGAGCGCTGCCATACCTTCACTGAGGGGGAGGTGTGTGCCACATGTCTGGATACCCGGCGTGACCACAGCAAGCTGTGTGTGGTGGAAACGCCGGCCGATCAGTCTGCGCTGGAGCGTACAGGTGCTTACCGGGGGCTCTACTTTGTGTTGATGGGCAAGCTCAGCCCGCTTGACGGGGTCGGGCCGCACGACATTGGCCTCAAAAAACTGTTTGAGCGCGCACTTGACGGAGTTGTGACCGAGGTCATCCTGGCGACCAACTTCACCGCCGAAGGGGAGGCGACGGCACACGTCATAGGCGAGGGGCTCAAGGCGCGCGGCCTGCAGATGACCCGATTGGCGCGCGGCGTACCCGCCGGAAGCGAACTCGAATACGTCGACCTGGGAACCATTGCCCACGCCCTGGTAGACCGACGATAAGGTCAGCGCTTGACAGCCTTGGCTGTCGTGTTGGGCTTGCCGGGCGCCTTGGCGCCTTTGGCGCGCGGCTTGGCTTGCGCTGCAGCATTGGACTTCGGGTACGCCTTGGGCGAGAAGTAGAGCGTGACTGACTGCCCGGGTTTGAAATTCGCCGTCACGGCCACCTTGTTCCATTGGGCAACCTGCGCGGAATTGACTCGGTACCGCCTGGCAATGCTGGCCACGCTGTCGGCTTTGCCAGCCTTGACCACCATTTGTTTCAAGACCACTTCTGGTGCGAGCGACAACTGGCCGTTGTCGGCCACCTGCACCGCCACGTCGTGGCTGGTTTGCGCCGAGCGCGGTACCAGGAGCGAGGATCCCGCGCGAATCACCACCCGGGGTGGAATGGCGTTGACACTGCGAAAGTCTGCCTCGGACATTCCGACCCGCTTGGCCGCATCGGCCGGGCGCATGGTGCTGGGCGCCACCCACACCGTCCAGCTCGCCAGCCGACCGCCACCATAGCTCTCCAGATTGGCCTGGAACACTTCCGCATTGTCCCAGGGCAGCAGGATTTGGGGTGTACCTGCGGCCAGGATGACCGGGCGATTGACCGACGGGTTCAGCGCCTTGAAATCGTCCAGGGGGACCTCGGCAAGGCGTGCGGCCAGGGTTACGTCGATGTCACGCTGGATCGTCACCGTCTGGAAATAGGGGTGGTTGTCGATGGGTGGCAACTGGGAGTTGTAGGCCAGGGGGCGCGCGACGATGTTTTTGACTGCCTGTAGCTTGGGCACGTAAAAACGGGTCTCCATCGGCATGTTGAGATGCAGGTAGCCGGTGGGCTGGTTGTTGCGCTGGTTCTTGGCAATGGCGCGCCCGACACTGCCTTCGCCCCAGTTGTAGGCGGCCAGTGCCAGATGCCAGTCGCCAAACATGCCATACAGCTTTTGCAAATAGTCCAGGGCGGCCCGGGTGGATGCCAGCACGTCACGCCGGTCGTCCCGAAAGGCATTCTGCTTGAGTTCAAAGTACTTGCCTGTTGCTGGCATGAACTGCCACATGCCCGCGGCTTTGGCCACCGACACGGCTTGTGGGTTGAAGGCGCTCTCAATGAACGGCAACAGTGCCAGCTCGGTCGGCATGTTGCGCATTTCAAGTTCCTCGACGATGTGAAACAGGTACTTCCTGGAGCGCTCGGTCATGCGGTACAGGTAGTCCGGTCGTGACGAATACCATTGTTCGCGGTCGCGCACCAGGTCACTCTCGAGGTCGGGCATCGCAAAGCCGCGGCGAATGCGGTCCCACAAGTCCACCGGCGGTGCCATCGGCACCACCGAGCGCGAGGCCAGCATGGGGGCGTCCATCGGTGTCAGAGGAATCGGATCGAACGGCGTGCGCACGCTGGAAGGATCGCCCAGTCTGGGTGCTGTTTTGCCGCTTGGGCTGGTGCGACGGGCCAGCGTGTCATCGCCAACGCCTAAGGGTGTCAGACCGCGCAGACTGTCCTGCGCAGGCTCCCCCTGTGGTGCCGCACAACCAACCAGTGCGACCGCCAGGAGCAAGATGGCCCGCTTTAAGAAATTCATCGGTAGTGGTTCTTCCATTCACGCAGCGTGGCAAAGACGCCCTGGTCTGCGACGGATGCAGCATCGTGGGCCTTGGCCGAAGCAGCAATCGTCGGCACCTCGGTGCGCAAAAAAGGGTTGATGGCGCGCTCTTGCGCGATGGTGGAGGGCAGAGTGGGCAGGCCGTTGGCACGCAACTGCCGGCACACATCGACGTAGGCGATCAGTGTGGCGTTGTCGGGTTCCACTTCCTGCGCGAACTTCAGATTGCCCAGAGTGTATTCATGGGTGCAGCATACCCGAGTAGCGCCTGACAACGCTGCCAACAACCCCAGGGAATGCTGCAACTGGGCTGGCGTGCCTTCAAAGATGCGCCCACAGCCGGCGCTAAACAGGGTGTCGCCGCAAAACAGCAGCGGGCTGGGCTGCGCCGCGGCGCAGTGGTAGGCAATGTGCCCCCGGGTGTGGCCGGGGACATCCATCACCTCAAAAATCATCCCCAGCACCTGCACCGTGGCACCGCCTTCAAGCGGCACAAATGGTGGCGGGATGGATTCACGCGCAGGCCCATAGACGGGTGCTGCAGTGGCGTTGCGCAGCGCATCAATACCCCCGGTGTGGTCGGGGTGGTGGTGCGTGACTAAAATGGCCTCCAGTTGCACACCCTCACGTCGCAGGGCATCGAGAACCGGTTGTGCCTCTCCCGGATCTACCACCAAGGCCCTCTGCCCATCGTGCAACATCCAGATGTAGTTATCAGCAAAAGCGGGCAATGGTATTAGCGTCATGAGCGGTCAAATTATAGGTATGCATGAGTGGCTGCAGACGCCTGCTGGCAGATACCTGCTCGCATGGGAGCGCAGCCAGGTCGATGCCGCTGTGGTCGATATTTTTGGCTACCATGCATTGCAACTCGGCGTGCCCGAACTGCATGGTTTGCAGGCCAACCGCATGCCCCACCAGTGGCTGGCGCTGGATCATGCCTTGCCGCTGTCGCAGTGCGCTGACGCCCGTGTCGCTTTCCTTACCGATTTCAGGGCATTGCCATTTCCGGCGGCCAGCCTCGACCTGGTGCTCCTGCCGCATACGCTGGAGCTCAGCGCCGACCCGCACGCTACCTTACGCGAAGTCGAGCGTGTGCTGGTGCCCGAGGGGAGAGTCGTGATTTGCGGACTCAACCCGTTCAGCCTGTGGGCGCTGCGCCAGCAGCGCGGGCATCTGGTGCGCAAAGTCGCGCCGGCACACCCGCTGTTCTTGCCCGATTGTGGTGAGTTCATTGGCTATTGGCGGCTGCGCGACTGGTTGCGTCTGCTCAGTTTCGAGGTCGAGATTGGAAGGTTTGGCTGCTATCGCCCGGCCGTCACCAGTGACGCCTGGCTCAATCGCTTTGGCTGGCTCGACAGACTCGGGGGGCGCTGGTGGCCCATTCTTGGAGCCGGCTATTTTTTGGTTGCCGTGAAACGCGTGCGTGGCATGCGCCTCTTGGGGCCAGCCTGGAAAACGGCACCGGCCCGGGCGGCCGGTCCGGTATCGGTGGCCAACCGCAGCCACGACCACTGAGGTCGCGTGTCGCTGGCGCCACAATTTTTGATGCAACAGGAATCTGCTTTGAATAGAGTGACTATTTACACCGATGGTGCCTGCAAGGGAAATCCCGGCCCCGGGGGCTGGGGCGTCTTGATGCGATCGGCCGATGGTTCGGAGAAAGAGTTGTCTGGCGGAGAGCGGGAGACCACCAACAACCGCATGGAGATGATGGCGGTCATTCAGGCCTTGTCGGCACTTAAGCGCCCGTGTGAGGTGACCCTGCATCTGGACAGTCAGTACGTGCTCAAAGGCATCACCGAGTGGCTTGCGGGATGGAAGGCCAAAGGCTGGAAAACGGCCGCCAAACAGCCGGTCAAAAACGTCGACCTGTGGCAGCAACTGGACCAATTGGTAGCCAACGCCGGGCACCACATTGACTGGCGCTGGGTCAAGGGCCATGCGGGCGACCCGGGCAATGAGCGTGCCGATGCGCTGGCCAACCTTGGTGTTGCGCAGGCCACCCAACGCTAGTGGGAGCGCGCAGCTTCGTGCCTGGATTGTCCGAACTGGTACATTGCCCTCTCTGGTGCACTGTTGCGCACTGGTTCCGAATTTGAGAGAGCGTCATCGTTTCATGAAAACAGTTATCCCACGACATTTTCAAATAGCCGCATTCGCTTTGGCAGTCATTTTGGCCGGTTGCGGCGCGAAAGAAGCGGGTGGCAACGGTTCCACCATCGGCAGCGCACCGGCGGTTTCTGGGGCCAGTGCCCCGGCTAACCCAAGCGGCCCCGCACCGGCTGGCAAACCCGGTGGTGGCGGTGCAGGCCCGGTGTCGGTCACCACGGTGGAGGCCAAGCGCCGCAGTTTCGAAATCATTCTGGAGGCGGTGGGTGTGGTCACACCGGTGTCCAGTGTCGAAGTCAAACCACAGGCCAGTGGCGTGGTCACCCAGGTGCATGTGCAAGAAGGGCAGTTCGTGCGTACGGGTCAGTTGCTGTTCAGCCTGGATAGTCGGGCCGACGAGACCAATGTGGCAAAAATGCGGGCGCAGTTGGCCAAAGATGAGGCAACGCTGGCCGATGCGCAACGTCAGTTTGCGCGCAGTCGCGAGTTGCTGGACAAGAACTTTATCTCGCAGGGCGCACTCGATACCAGCCAGACACAGGTGGAGGCGCAACGGGCCGCAGTAGCTGCCGACCGCGCCGCCCTTGATGCAGCCCTGGTGGCGCTGTCCCATACCGGGGTCAAAGCATCGCTTGCGGGCCGGTTGGGCGCGATCAACGTGTTTTCGGGTACCTCCGTGCAAGCCAACCAGACGCCATTGGTCACCATCACCCAGTTGGACCCGGTCAATGTGAGCTTCAATTTGCCTCAGCGCAATCTGGGCATGGTGCTGGCCGGTCTTCAGGCGGGCGGCGCGACTGTCAAGGCACGTCTGCCGGAGGACAAGAACGCGTTGACCGGTAAACTGCTGTTTGTTGACAACGCGGTGGACGCTACGACTGGCACGGTCAAGGCACGCGCCCGGTTTGCAAACGCTGACAGCAAATTGTGGCCCGGTGCCTTTGTCAAAGTGTCGTTTGTGGCTGAAACACTGGCAGACGCCACGGTGATTCCCACCGCTGCCATTGTGCAGAATATGCGAGGCTCCATCGTGTATGTGGCTGACAAGGGCAAAGCGGTTTCCAAACCGGTGCAGATGCTGGCCACCCAGGGTGAAGAGGCGGCGGTAACGGGCGTTTCTGCGGGTGACAAAGTTGTGCTTGAGGGTCGTCAAAACCTGCGCCCAGACGTTGCGGTTGTGGAGCGCACACCCGGGGCCAAGGGGCCAGCCAAGGTAGCTTCTGGCGCGACGGCACCGGCCCAACCCGCGAGCACCGCACCATGAACCTGTCCGAACTGTTCATTCGCCGTCCGGTGATGACGGTCCTGCTGAATGCCGCCATTGTGCTGGCCGGGGTGATTGGCTACCGCAGCATCCCGGTGGCAGCGCTTCCGAGCTATGACACGCCGGTCATCAGCGTTTCTGCTTCGCTGCCGGGAGCGAATCCGGAAACCATGGCAACTTCAGTGGCTTTGCCTTTGGAGAAACAGTTTCAGACCATTCCAGGCCTGGCGGTTATCAGTTCCACCAGCACGCTGGGGGGGACGTCGCTGACACTGGAATTTGACGAAGGGCGCAATATTGACAGTGCTGCACTCGACGTTCAGGCGGCATTGTTGCGCGCGCAGCGGTCCTTGCCGCAGGATATGACCCAGCCTCCTTCGTACCGCAAGGTTAACCCGGCTGATTCGCCCGTGCTGTTGGTAGCCTTGACGTCGCCGTCGCTGGCGCCCTCTGAACTACAGGATTACGCCGAGCATCTGATTACGCCGACATTGTCGACCCTTGATGGTGTGGCGCAGGTGAACATTTTTGGCTCCAAACGCTATGCCGTCCGGGTGCGGGTGCTGCCCGAAGCGCTGGTCGTTCGCAACATTGGCCTTGATGAGTTATCTGCAGCGTTACGTGCAGCCAATGTCAATACACCGGTGGGCACGCTGGAGGACAATCGCCAGATGCTGATGTTGCAGGCCAACAAGCAGCTGCGCAACGCCGCGGAATTCGCCGACATCATTGTGTCCAGCCGCAATGGCAACACCGTGCGGCTGCGCGATGTGGCGACCGTGGAAGACAGCGTGGAAACCACCCGCTCCTACGCCAACCTCAATGGCGAGCCGTCCATCACCCTGGCCATTCTGCGCCAGCCCGGTGCCAACACGGTGCGGGTGGTCGATGCGGTACGTGCCACCCTTCCCAGGCTCAAGGAACAGATGCCGCAATCCGTCAATATGACGGCGGTGAACGATCGGTCGGTGTCGGTACGTGAGTCGCTGGCAGATGTGTCACTGACGTTGCTGGGCACCATTGCGCTGGTCATTCTGGTGATCTTTCTGTTTCTGCGACGCTTTGTCGCCACCGTGATTCCCGCGTTATCGCTGCCGGTTTCCCTGGTTGGCGCGGTGGCATTGCTCTGGGGCCTGAATTACAGCCTGGACAATGTGTCGCTGCTGGGCCTGACCCTCGCGGTGGGTCTGGTGGTAGACGACGCGATCGTGATGCTGGAAAACATCATGCGCCACGTGGAGAATGGCGAGTCGCCTTTCAATGCAGCGCTGCGCGGTTCGCGCGAGGTGGGGTTCACCATCATCTCCATTTCCACCTCTTTGGTGGCAGTCTTCATTCCGATTTTCTTCATGCCCGGCGTCATCGGCCTCTTGTTTCACGAGTTTGCCGTGGTCGTGGGGCTGGCCATTGTGGTGTCCGCCTTTGTTTCGCTGACCCTGGTGCCTATGCTGGCGAGCCGGTTCCTTGCGGACCACTCCCACGATGCCCATCCCCCCTATCTGGTGCAACTCTTTGAGCGCGGGTTCAATGCAGTTCTGGCCTGGTATTCGCGCAGCCTCGACAGCGCACTGGCCCATCGCAAATTCGTGCTGCTGGTGGCGTTGATTACCTTCGTGGCGACCGGCTGGCTGTTCAATGTCATTCCCAAAGGATTTTTTCCAGAAGAAGATATCGGGCAGATTACGGTGACGACCGAGGCCGCAGAAGACACCTCGTTTGCGGAGATGGTCCGTTTGCAGGGCAAGGCCGCTGCGGTGATACGCGCGGACCCCAATGTCTTGACTGTGAGTTCCTTCAATGGCGGTGGTGGGGCACAGAATACCGGGCGCATGTTCATCAATCTCAAGCCGCACGGACAGCGCCAACCCATGAAGCAGGTCGTAGAGGGGTTGCGGCGCAAGTTACGCGATGTGACCGGTATCACGGTCTTCATGCGGCCCATTCAGAACCTGCAACTTGGCGGGCGCCCAAGCAAGGCGCAGTACCAGTACATCCTGAAGAGCGTGCGTGCCGATGAGCTCAATGTCTGGGCAACCAGGCTGCAGGAGCGCCTGCGTGGCGATGCACTGTTTCGCGATGTCACAAGTGACGCCCAATTGCGTGGCTTGCAGGCCCAGTTGCGCATTGACCGTGACCGCGCCAATTCGCTCGGGGTGTCGATTGAGGCAATTCGCTCGGCACTATTCAGTGCCTTTGGTGAGCGCCAGGTGTCGACCATCTATTTGGCAACCGACAGTTACCAGGTGATTCTGGAAGTCGCGCCGGAGGCCAAACTCGACGAGAGTGCTGTGGGTGGCATCTATGTGCGCGCCACGACTGGCGCATTGGTACCGCTATCGGCCTTCACGCAGGTGGAGCGCACCGTTGGCCCCACCTCCATCAACCACGTGGGGCAACTGCAGGCCGTCACGGTATCGTTCAATCTGGCCCCCGGCGCCGCACTGGGCGATGCCACGGCGCGCATCGATGCGGCGCGCGAGGCGATCAACCTGCCGTCGTCCATCATTGCCAGCTATGGTGGCGAGGCTGCGGTCTTCAAGAGTTCGCAGGGCAACCAGCTGGTGCTCATCCTGTCGGCGTTGCTTGTCATCTACGTGCTGCTCGGTGTTTTGTACGAGAGCTACATCCATCCCATCACGATTCTGGCCGGTTTGCCTTCAGCGGCTGTCGGCGCACTGGGCACGCTGATGCTTTTTGGCCAGGATCTGACCGTGATCGCCACCATTGGCATTTTGCTGTTGATTGGCATCGTGAAGAAGAACGCCATCATGATGATCGATTTCGCGCTGGATGCCCAACGCCACCACGGCATGACGCCGGCGCAGGCGATTCGGGAGGCCTGTGTGTTGCGGTTTCGTCCGATCATGATGACCACGCTGGCCGCGCTCATGGGCGCTTTGCCGATTGCGCTGGGGCTGGGTTCAGGTGCCGAGCTTCGTCAGCCGCTGGGCTTGGCTGTGGTGGGTGGACTGGTGTTTTCGCAGGCGGTGACGCTTTACATCACACCCGTCATTTACCTCGCGCTGGACCGCTTCAGTGGCAGTGGCCCGGTCACCCGTTTAGAGACTGTGGACAACTAGCCTAAACCACGCCGTCAAACATCATCACGTTGACGGTGTCGCCGACGGCGACGTTGCCTTGGGTGTGCTCCAGCACGAGCAGGCCGTTGGCCTCTGCCATGGAGCGCAGCACGCCCGAACCCTGGTTGCCGGTGGAGCGCACTTCCAGGCTGCCGTCGGCGGCGGTCGACACCCACACGCGCTGGTACTCGGTGCGCCCGGGCTTTTTGCGGATGTTCTCCAGGCTTCTGGCTTGCAGCAAGGGTTGCACCGCTGCTTTCGCGCCCATCATTTGCAGCAGGGCAGGGCGTACAAAGGCCAAAAAGGTCACCATCACCGCCACCGGGTTGCCGGGAAGGCCAAAAACGATGGCACCGGAATCACCCAAGCTCTTCAAGGCACTATCATTTTCATAGCTGCTTGCGCTTGTACTACGGGCGTCAGAGGCACTTTTCGTCTTGAAGATCCGTCCCACTGCCATGGGGCGACCAGGACGCATGGCAATGCGCCAAAAAGCCACATCGCCGAGTTGCTTCATCAAAACCTTGGTGAAATCGGCTTCGCCCACGCTGACGCCGCCGCTGGTGATGATGGCGTCGGCCCGGTTGGCGGCGTCCAGAAATGCGGCCTCCAGCAGCGCCGGGTCGTCGCGCACCACCCCCAGGTCCAGCACCTCGCAGCCCAGGCGCGTGAGCAGTCCAAATACGGTGTAGCGGTTGCTGTCAAACACCGCACCTTCACGCGGCGCGTCGCCTAGCGACAGAATCTCATCGCCGGTGGAGAAGTAGGCCACCCGCAAGGGGCGGAAAACCGTCAGCGTTTTGAGACCCAAAGAGGCCGCCAGCCCTAATCTGGCGGGCGTGAGCAGCTCCCCTTTTTGTAGCGCTTCCCGGTCGCAGGCGAGGTCTTCGCCGCGCAGTCGCCGGTTGTCGCCGGCCACCACCACGCCCGCGGGAATGCGGATGCTATTGGCTGACGCGGTTACCAACTCCTGCGGCACCACGGTGTCCAGTCCCACCGGCATGATGGCTCCGGTCATGATCTTCACGCATTCACCTGGAGCCACCGTGCCACTCCAGGCTTTACCGGCCAGGGCGGTGCCCACGATCTGCAGCGTCAACGGTGCGCCCTCCGGCACGAGTTGCGCACCTGCAAACGCGTAGCCGTCCATCGCCGAGTTGTCATGGGGCGGGACATCCAGCGGCGACACCACGTCGCACGCCAGCACCCTGCCTAGCGCTTGGAGCAGCGGCAGCTCCAGTGTCCGCGCCATTGGGGTGACCAATTGCTGAAGGAAGCGGTGTACATCGTCACACGTCATCGCCTGCGGGTCGTAACCCTGCAGGCCAGCGGCAATCTGGTCAAGTGATTTCATGGGCGGGGTGGAGAAGTCTGGGTGTCACAATCCAGCCGCTGCAACTCGGCAAGCGTATTGGCGTTGAAGAAGCTGCAGGCGTCGTCGCCGGGCAGGTTAAACGGCACCTGCACCGTCACATGCTGGGCGGTCCAGGCATCCACTTTGCGTCCGCCGACCGCGGTGAATTGTCGCAAGCTGTTAAGGACACGGGTGTGCATCAGGCAGAAAACCGGCTGCGCTCGCAGGGTGCCGTCTTCTTCGGGGCCGCTGGCGACGGCGAAATCGGCTTGTTGTTGGGCCAGTGCAGCCGCCATGCGGGGCACCAGGTCGTGCGGAAACAGGGGCGTGTCGCAGGGCACGGTGACGAGGTAGGGCGTGGTGCAGTGCGCCAGTGCAGTCATCACCCCCGCCAGCGGGCCGGCGTAGTCGCCCAGTTCGGTGCCATCGGTACACACCTTGGCACCCAAGGTGGCGTAATGCTCCAGGTTGCGGTTGGCGTTGACCAGCAGGGTGCCGACTTGCGGTGCCAGGCGATTGAGCGTCCACTGCGCCAGTGGTTGACCGCGAAAAAGCTGCAGCCCCTTGTCGACGCCGCCCATGCGGGTGCCACGCCCTCCGGCCAGCACCACGCCGGTGATTGATGCGAGTGGGATGGACAGCGTCATGGCGGTGGTAAAAGTGGGTTGGAGCGCACGGTTTAGCCGCCTATGTAGCTCATTTCAATACGCCGACCGCCGGGTCCACCGGCGTCGGCACCCAGGGTGCTGCGCAATTCGGAATAACGGTCACTGCGTTGCTGCCAGATCCGAGCCAGCGCATCGCTGATGCTTGCGTCGCTTTCCGCGCCCCGCAGCAAGGTTTTCAGATCGTAACCCTGCGACGCAAACAGGCACAGGTACAGGCGCCCTTCGGTGGAGAGGCGGGCGCGGTTGCAGTCGCCGCAGAAGGCCTGCGTCACGCTGCTGATGACACCAATTTCACTACCCGTGGCGTCGTGGTTTCCACGGGCATCGGCATAGCCCCAACGCTGGGCAGTTTCACCCGGTGCCGCAGCTTCCAGCGGTACCAGCGGCATTTCGTTGTGAATGCGCGCGATGACTTCAGCCGATGGCATCACTTCCTGCATACGCCAGCCGTTGGTCACGCCGACGTCCATGTACTCAATAAAGCGCAGAACGACGCCCGAGTTTTTGAAGTGCCGCGCCATGGGCAGGATTTCGTGGTCGTTGGTCCCCCGCTTGACGACCATGTTGACCTTGATCGGGCCAAGGCCGGCCGCTTGCGCTGCGTCCAGGCCTGCCAGGACATCGGCGACCGGGAAATCGACATCGTTCATGGTCCGAAACACCGCGTCGTCGAGCCCGTCGAGGCTGACCGTCACGCGCTTGAGTCCAGCGGCCTTCAAGGCGCAGGCCTTGCGGGCCAACAGCGAGCCATTGGTGGTGAGTGTCAGGTCCAGCGGTAGGCCCGCGGGGGTGCGCAGGCCAGACAGTTGTTCGATCAGCACTTCGATGTTCTTGCGCAACAGGGGTTCACCGCCGGTGAGTCGAATCTTCTGCACCCCATGCTGCACAAACAGCCGCGCCAGGCGCGTGATTTCCTCAAAACTCAGCAGCGAAGCGTGCGGCAGGTAGGGGTAGTCCTTGTCGAACGTAGCCTTGGGCATGCAGTAGCTACAGCGGAAATTGCAGCGGTCGGTCACGCTGATACGCAAGTCGCGCAAGGGCCGTCCACGCGCATCGGTGAGCAGCCCGGCGGCGGCGGGTGATTGGGCATTGCGCAAACTTTGCGGCAGCGCCAATCCGGCCTCCCGGTGGCCGACTACAGGAATGATGCGGGGCGTGGAGCGTTCGGTCATGGGCACTATTGTCTATCGGGGCGCAAACATGCGGCAGCTTTGGGTCGAAATGCGTGCAGAATTGCAGCATAGGGAGCCTTGGCCTTGCAATTGATGTTGGCAATTAGCATGAAAATTTTTCCGTTATCCGTCGCTCTGCTGTTTGCGGCAGGGTGCGCCTCTGTGCAAGGCGCCGGTTCACTGTCCGAGCACGACTTTCTGGGTGAGATGCCCATTGTGCTGTCGGTCTCCCGCTTGGCACAGCGGCTTGACGAGGCGCCCGGCGCGGTGACTATCCTCGATCGCCAATTTATCCGGATGTCGGGCGCACGGGACGTGGCTGACCTGTTGCGCCTGGTGCCGGGTTTTCAGACCACCACGTCCTACGAAACAGATGCCCCGATGGTGTCGTACCACGGGCGAAGCGATGACTTTTCCAACCGGTTGCAGGTGCTGGTGGACGGGCGTGCAGTGTATTCGGGGTACTTGTTCGGATCCACCGGCATTGGCCTGCAAACACTCGGGCTCGACGACATTGAGCGCATTGAGGTGATGCGCGGCTCCAATTCGGCCGCCTACGGTGCGCGGGCTTTCCTGGGCGTGGTCAACATTATTTCGCGCGACGTGCTGGATACCGGCGGCATGCGATCGAGCGTGACGGCAGGGGGCAACGCCATTGCCGATGCCAGTGCCAGCATCGGTTGGGGCGACCCGCAGGCCATGTACCGCATCAGCGTCGACCGCAGGGCCGATGCGGGCCTCGCGGGTGCCTTCGGCAGCAGTCGCACCAGCCGCGTCAATTTTTCGTCCCGCTGGGGCACATCTTCTGGTGCAGCAATCGACTTGCGGGCAGGTGCAGTGAATATCGATGCCGGTCGCGGCAGTACCGATCCGGGTGAATACGGCAATGTCGCCCGCACGCGCTATATGGGGTCGCGCTATGTTCAGCTTAACGGCAGCTACAGCCTGGATCAGGATTCCGACCTCGCGGTGTCGCTTTCCCATACGGAAATGACCAACCGGGACTCATTTACCTATCGCAATCCGGACCCGGACTTTGCTCCCTACTACGGCATTTCCATCATTTTCAGCGGTGAAGAGTTTATCGACGTGGTGGGTGTGCAGTACACCAAACGGCTGTCGGCGGACTTGCGTACCGTGGCCGGGGTGGAGTACCAAAGCGAACGGGTGGTCTCGCCCTCAGGCTTTGACAAGCGGGGCCGCGTCGCCACCCGCTTCACGCGGTTGTTTGGCAATGCCGAATGGCGCTGGACGCCCTCGCTGATCGTGAACGCCGGGTTTATGGCAGACCATAATGACATTTCAGGCGACTCGATATCGCCGCGTCTGATGTTGAACTGGCGTGCTGCGGATAACCATGTAGTGCGGGCCGGGGTTTCCACGGCGTTTCGGACACCGAGTGCGTATGAAAAGTACGCCTTGGTCCGCTACTACGACCCGCGGGGCGAGAATCCGACGCCGCCCTATGTCCAAGCCAGTGGCAACGTAGGTGCCGAGAAAATCAACGCGCAGGAGTTGGGCTACAACGCCAGTTGGCCGGTTGCCAATCTGGCAGGTGATCTGAGGGTGTTCCGCGAGCGGGTCTCTGATGGCATCTGGTGCAATCCCGATATCCCCACCGATTGCGTCAACGAGGATACCTACACCAGCGCAGGGGCCGAGTACCAGGTGGCGTGGAAACCAACCGCATCCACCGTGGTCTTTTTCAACCAGACCTGGACCCGGGTGAGTGGTTTGCCCTATACGCTGGGCACCCGGCTTGGCAAGCACCGGTTTCGTACCACCCACGGCGCGCCGGAATATGCCAGCGCGCTGAGCGTGATGCATACCTTTGGCTCGGGCCTCAACCTCTCGGTGATGTACAACATGTTTCAAAACAGTGCATTGATGTCGAATGAGGATACCGGCAATTTGCATTCGATGTCACGCTGGGATCTGCGTCTGGCCCAGCCCCTGCGGCTGGGCAGGCAAAAGGCCGAGGTGGCATTGACGGTACAAAACCTGGGCGACCCTTACAAGGATGGGGCGGTAGGTTATCTCTTTGAGCGTCGCGCGATGGTCACGCTGCGGCTGGAAAACTAGGATCCGACCCGATGGCGCGTGCGCTGCTTCGCTCCCTGGCACTGTGCTGGTGCCTGGGCTTCGGTGCGGGTTGCGCTTGGGGAGCTACCGTGGCCATCGTGGCGGCCGAGCTGGGCGGCGCATATACCGAGGCGGCCGATGCAGTGGTGGAACAGCTTCGCCGGCAAGGTGTGGCAGCGTCGGACGTGGTGCGTCTGACGGCTGCAGAGCTGGACGCCTCCGACGTGCTGGTGCGCAATCCCCCGCGGCTGACAGTCACACTGGGAACCGAGGCGCTGGGTCGTGTGCTGGCCAAGGCGCCGCGTTCGGGGGCGGTCATCGCCGGTCTGATTCCGCGTACCAGTTACGAGCGAATGGTCAAGGAGGCGGGCAAGTCCGCACCCGGGTCGCTCAGTGCGGTGTTTCTGGACCAGCCTTTTGGACGCCAGTTGGACCTGGTGCGACTGGCATTGCCCGCAGCGCAGCAGGTTGGCGTGCTGTGGGGTGCTGAGTCGGAGTCACTCCAGGCGGCACTGCAGGCGGCCATCAGTTCGCGTGGCATGGTGCTCAAGAGCAACACCGTGGTGGCCGGGGCACTGTTTTCCGGTCTGAAGAACCTGCTGGGCAATGTGGACGTGCTGCTCGCCGTGGCAGATACACAGGTTTATAACGGGGCGACCTTGCCCAATATTCTGCTGGCAACCTACCGTGCCCGTATTCCTGTGGTTGCCTTTTCGCCCGCCTATGTCAAAGCGGGCGCATTGCTGGCGCTGTATTCAACGCCCACCCAGATCGGTAACCAGGTGGGTGCCATGGCGCGCGCCACCCTGCAGGGTTTGCCTCTGGCACCACCGCAGCTGGCGCAGGATTACACCGTAGCGCTCAACGAGCACGTGGCGCGTTCTTTGGATCTCACTCTGGATGTCAAAACACTGACCGAGCAACTTCGCCGCATGGACACTCGCCCGTGATGCTGTCTTCGATCCGCGCCCGCATGCTGGTGGCGGCACTCTTACCGGTTTTTCTGGTCGTTGTCGCGCTGGTGATCGTCTTCTGGCTGGGGCGGGTCAATGATATGAATGAGTCCCACGCCCAGCGTGGAAAGCTCTTGCTGCAGCAGACCATTCTTGCCAGTGAATTGGGTCTTTTTTCGGGTAATTTTGAGAGTTTGCAATCGGTTGTCAATGGCGTTCACCGTGAAGCGGAAGTTCAGCAGGTCACTGTCTTTGATGCCTCTGGCGTAGCGTTGGCGCACAGCGGTGAATCGACTCGGAAGACCTACCAGGAAGTGGTGAGTCTCGCATTGCTGAACGCGCCACGGATCGGCGGGGTCGATACGTTTTATGGTGCCATTGCAACGCGTCAAATTGCGCTCGATGACTTGTATTCCGAGCCCTACACCTATGTTGAGGTGGATAAGCCGCTGTTGGGCTATGCCGTAGTGCAGTTGGCACGCGAAGGCCTCGCCCGTCGACAACGTGAAATGTTCTTTTTGGCGGTGGGAGTGGGGTTGGCAGGCTTGATCCTGGGCGGGCTCCTGGCTGCACGCCTGGGTGAAGGTGTTGTGAGTCCGATTTTGCGGGTCTCGCGAATGATGGAACGCATCGGGCGCGGTGACTTTTCTTCACGTATTGCGGAGCAGCCCGATGACCCGATGTACGAGTTGCAAACCGGGCTCAACCGCATGGCCATGCGCCTGGAATGGGGGCGCGACGAGCTGGAACAGCGTGTGCGTGAAGCGACCACGGAAATCAGTGCCCGTAAAGAAGAGGCCGAAGCAGCCACCCTGGCCAAGTCGCGCTTTCTTGCAGCGGCCAGCCACGACTTGCGCCAACCCACCCATGCGCTGGGGATGTTCATTGCGCGGCTGGGTCAGTTGCCGCTGGATGAACCGACGCGCAAGCTGGTGGGGAACCTGGAGGCGTCAGCCCATGCGATGCAGGATTTGCTCGATAGCCTGCTGGATATTTCGCGGCTGGATGCGGGCGTCGTACCGGTGCATCCGACCCAATTTGCAGTGCAGGTCCTCTTTGACAAGCTGGCGCCCACGCTGAGCTCCATGGCGGCAGCCAAGGGCTTGCGCCTGCGAATTCGGCCAACCTTGCTGTGGGCATCCACCGATGCGGCCTTGCTGCAGCGCATGGTGATGAATCTGGTGCAAAACGCGATCAATTACACGGCCCAAGGCACCGTATTGGTCGCCTGCCGGCCCACATCGCAAGACACCCATGTGCGTATCGAGGTGTGGGACAGTGGCATTGGCATTTCTGCGCAAGATCAGCTCGAAATCTATAAAGAGTTTTATCAGGTTGGCAACCGAGGTCGGGATCGCAACCAGGGGTTGGGACTGGGCCTGAACATCGTCGAGCGCAGTGCGCAACTGTTGGGGGTGGAGGTGGGTTTGCAGTCCGAACCCGGGTGTGGCACCCGCTTTACCCTGCGGGTGCCCGCCGTACCTGCTGGAGCAATAGACGAGCTTGCGCCGGAACCCACCGTTGCATCCGATCTTGCGGGGGTGTGTGTGCTGTTGATTGAGGATGACGCGTCGGCCCGCACGAGTGTGTCTGAGCTGCTCGAATCCTGGGGCTGTAGAGTGGCCGCCGCCGCCCATGGCGCTGCGGCCATGGAAATGGTGCGCCTGGGGATAGTGCCCACGGTCGTGGTGAGCGACTACCGGCTCGGCGAGGGAGTCAACGGCTTGCAGGCCATTGCATTGCTGCGTGAAACCCTGGGGGAGAATTTGCCTGCCTGCCTGATGAGTGGTGATACCGATGCAACACTCATGCATGCGGCACAGAGCACCGGCCTGACACTGCTGCACAAGCCGGTACGACCGGCCAAGTTGCGCAGTCTGCTGCGTCGGCTGGCTGCTGCCAGCAATGCGCCGACAGTTTCCTGAGTCAGGAGTTTGACGATGTGCTGCGGTAGCCAAACCGGGCCGCCGCCGCCACTGCCTGGGTGCGGTTTTGCACGTCAAAGTGCCGAAGAATTGACGCCACATGCGTCTTCACGGTTTCGTCCGATATGTTCAGTGTGTTGCTGATTTCACGGTTGGAGCGCCCATCGAGCAACTCGCGCAACACGAGTTCCTGACGTTGCGTCAGTTTGCTGGCATCCGAACCGGCCTCGCTGCCATCGGCCTGCCGCAATTCCATGGGGAGGTACACCTCGCCCAACATGACTTGGTTCACCGCAAAAAGCAGTTCATCACTCAGGCTGGACTTGGTGACAAAGCCACTGGCACCCGCTTGCAGTACCTGCCGCATCATCGAGACATCGGCAGACGCAGACAATATGAGTACCGGCAATTCCGGGTGTCTGAGCCCCAGAATACGCAGCGCTTCCAGGCCAGTCATGTCGGGCAAATGGTAGTCCAGCAGGACCAAATCAAGGTCGGGGTTCTGCAGTGCAACGTCAAAGGCCAGCCCGCAATTGGCTGCCTGCAGCACATCGACCTGCTCCTGCAATCCCTGCAGCACCTGTCGCAGGCCCTCGCGAACCAGCGCATGGTCGTCAACGACGAGAATTTTCACAATCTGAGACTTTACAAAACGGGGATTGTCGGACTTCGACCCATGGTAGCGCAAAAAAGTCAAAAAAATGCCCGCAAAGTAGCGGGCATTTTGGCAAGGCGATGAATTTAGCCGCCGTGGATCTTCATCATCAGTGGCACGATCAGCAAGGCCACGATGTTGATGATCTTGATCAGCGGGTTCACTGCGGGGCCGGCGGTGTCCTTGTAGGGGTCACCCACGGTGTCGCCAGTGACGGCTGCCTTGTGGGTCTCAGAGCCTTTGCCGCCAAAGTTGCCGTCTTCAATGTACTTTTTGGCATTGTCCCAGGCACCGCCACCGGTGCACATGGAGATGGCCACAAACAGACCGGTCACGATGGTGCCCATCAGCAGTCCGCCCAGGGCCGCCGGGCCGAGCAAGAGACCGACCACAATCGGTGCTACCACTGGCAGCAGGCTGGGGATCATCATTTCCTTGATGGCCGCGGTGGTCAGCATGTCGACCGCAGTGTCGTACTCGGGCTTGCCGGTACCGTCCATGATGCCCTTGATCTCCTTGAACTGGCGGCGCACTTCCACCACGACCGAACCGGCAGCGCGGCCAACCGCTTCCATGGCCATGGCACCGAAAAGGTAGGGGATCAGCCCGCCAATGAACAATCCGATGATGACCATCGGGTCGCTCAGATCGAACGTGACATGTTTGCCATAGCCTTCGAGCTTGTGGGTGTAGTCGGCAAACAGCACCAATGCTGCAAGACCCGCTGAGCCAATGGCGTAGCCCTTGGTGACGGCCTTCGTCGTGTTGCCCACCGCATCCAGCGGGTCGGTAATGTCACGCACACTGGCGGGCAGTTCGGACATTTCGGCAATGCCGCCGGCGTTGTCTGTGATGGGGCCGTAGGCGTCCAGCGCCACCACGATACCAGCCATGCTCAGCATCGAGGTTGCAGCCACGGCAATGCCGTACAGGCCGCCAAGTGAAAAGGCGGTGTAGATTGCGGCACAGACAAACATCACAGGCCAGGCGGTGGAGCGCATCGAAACACCCAGACCGGCAATGATGTTGGTGCCATGGCCGGTGGTGGAGGCCTGGGCGATGTGGCGCACGGGCGCGTATTGGGTGCCAGTGTAGTACTCGGTAATCCAGACCAGCGCACCGGTCAGGATGAGACCCACCGCACAGGAAGCGAACAGCGCGCCAGCACCCACCACTTTACCGTCGGTCAGCGTGATAGCCGTGGGGAACAGGTTTTGGGTTACGAAGTAAAAAGCGATGAGTGACAGTCCCCCGGCAATGGCCAGACCCTTGTAGAGGGCGGGCATCACGTTCTTCATGCCCGGGGATGCTTTCACAAAAAAGCAGCCGATGATGGAGGCAACAATCGATACCGCCCCCAAAACCAGAGGATACAAAACGGCTGTAGCGCCCGCAGAACCTGCGAGAAGCGCTCCTAAAACCATAGTGGCGATCAATGTCACCGCGTAGGTCTCAAACAGGTCTGCCGCCATGCCAGCGCAGTCACCGACGTTGTCGCCCACATTGTCGGCAATGACCGCCGGGTTGCGCGGGTCATCCTCCGGAATACCCGCTTCGACCTTACCCACCAGGTCGGCACCGACGTCCGCACCTTTGGTGAAAATGCCGCCGCCCAGCCGGGCGAAGATGGAAATCAGCGACGAGCCAAACGCAAACCCGATCAGTGGGTTCAGCATTTGGGCAAACGCCTTGCCGTCCGCTGGCACGCCGCCCATGGTCAGGAACCAGTAAAACCCTGTCACACCCAGGAGGCCCAGGCCAACCACCAGCATGCCGGTAATGGCACCACCGCGGAAGGCCACGTCCAGCGCCGGGCCGATGCCCCTGGTCGCAGCCTGTGCGGTTCGCACGTTGGCACGCACCGACACATTCATGCCGATAAAGCCACAAGCGCCGGACAAGACGGCGCCGACGACAAAGCCAACCGCACTCATCGTGTCCAGAAAGACGCCGATCAATACCGCCAGCACTACGCCGACCATCGCGATGGTCTTGTATTGGCGTGAAAGATAGGCGGCAGCGCCCGTTTGAATGGCGGCTGCAATTTCTTGCATTCGCGCGTTGCCTGCGTCCTGAGAAAGAATCCAGCTGCGTGCCCAAAAACCGTATGCCACGGCAATAAACCCGCAAACAAGCGCCAGAATGAGCGCTGAGTTGCCCGTCATAAAAATCTCCTAGAGTGTTGTTTCGCCTTGGAGGGGCCAACGCCAGCGTCTGCCCCAGGTGCATTGCTTCCTCGGATCTCCGGCGCAGCAAAGTGCAGTGGAGCCGATTGGCCAACCGCCGGACTTTAACTTGAAAAGTAGCGATATCTGGCCGGTTTGTATGATCTGTGTCAGCAAATTAGGGGTTAATCCTGATCTGTCACCCTTTTTCTGGCTAGCAAAAAAGAGAGTTCTTATGTCCCTCGACAACGTCACCCCCGGCAGCAATGTTCCCCACGCGTTTAACGTGATCATCGAAATTCCGATGAACGCGGACCCGGTCAAGTACGAAGTGGATAAGGCCACCGGTGCGATTTTTGTGGATCGCTTCATGAGCACGGCCATGCATTACCCCACCAACTATGGCTACGTACCCAAGACAATTTCTGGCGATGGCGACCCCGTTGATGTGCTGGTGGTCACGCCGGTGCCGCTGATTCCTGGTGTGGTGGTGCCATGCCGAGCCATTGGTATCCTGAAGATGGAAGACGAGGCTGGCATGGATGGCAAGGTATTGGCCGTTCCCATCGAGAAAATTCTGTCCCTTTACACGCGCTGGACCAAGCCCGAAGACCTGAGCCCGATTCGTCTGAAAACCATCGCGCATTTCTTCGAACACTACAAAGACCTCGAAGACGGAAAATGGGTGAAAATTCTGGGGTGGGAAGGCCCTGAGGCGGCCCACAAGGAAATCCTGGACGGTATCGCGGCGTACAACAAGCTGCACCCCTGACTAGCGCGCCTGAGGAAGGGGTTGTGCCCTTTTCGGGCCTGTATGATGGATGCGGGCGTTCCGAGGGGATGCGCCTTCGCATTCAAGGATTAGTGCCATGGACAAAACTCCAACTCAAACACTGGCGACATCAGGGGTATCCCAGTCCGCCAACACCCGGGTTGCAACCGGAGAGTATTTGACGCTGCGATTGGGCACCGAAGAATACGCAATTGACATCTTGCGGGTGCAGGAGATTCGCTCCTATGAGCAACCCGTGCATATGGTGAATTCGCCTTCTTTCATCAAAGGTGTCATCAACCTGCGCGGTGTGATCGTTCCGATCGTTGATTTGCGGCTCAAGCTCAATATGCCCACTGCCGAATACGACGACTTCACGGTGGTCATCATTCTGAATATTCGTGGCTCGGTCATTGGAGCGGTGGTCGATGGTGTGTCCGACGTGGTGTCGCTCGATACGAAGGTGGTGCGACCAGCGCCGCAATTTGAATCGGCCATCGACGCGCGGTTCATTCTGGGTCTGGCCGATCTGAACGAGCGCATGCTCATCGTGATGGACATGGATGCCCTGCTGAGCAACGCCGAAATGGGCATGGCGCAGGGTTAGAGACCGTCAGATGTCGTTTCGGAACGGATTGCGTTGTGACAAGTCTTCCAGATAATTGCTGACGCCCTGTTCTTCACGTTGCAGAAATCGCGCAACGGCATCTGCGAATGACGGATGCGCCAGCCAGTGGGCGCTGGTGGTTCGCACAGGAAGCAGGGCCCGCGCCATCTTGTGTTCGCCCTGAGCGCCGCCCTCAAATCGGTGGTAGCCGTGCGCGATGCACCATTGCAGCGGCTGGTAATAGCAAGCTTCGAAGTGCAGGCAGTCGACGCGCTCCAGCGCACCCCAGTAGCGGCCATAGGCGACCTTCGCTGGCTGGAGACTGGGCGGCAGCGTGTTCTGCTCGGTGTCCCCCGCCCGCTGTGCGGGCTCCTCCTTGACCTGCGCAGAACACACTGCCGCCCAGTCTCCCGAGGCGTTTTGCCGGCTAGCGCCCGTGGAATGAGCGTCAAGCGCTATTAAACTGGTAGCAATGGGGTGGCCATTGCGTTCGGCGGTGAA
>JFJP01027079.1_pt1 | contig 35232 bp, 30 predicted proteins | sample 431651 | NCBI WGS metagenome assembly JFJP01 (sample SAMN02602958, study PRJNA72255) | Microbial mat metagenome, whole genome shotgun sequencing project. | biome: fresh water; feature: sink hole; material: water; isolation source: purple microbial (photo- and chemosynthetic) mats found in... | reverse complement strand
TTTCTTTTGCTAAAAATGAAAATTTGAGTCTATTATACATTTTGTGAAAAAAAAAAAAAACTTCTTTTAATTTTCTTTCCGGGGATATTTTTTTTTTACTAAGAGTCTTCTTTTTTCAATTTATTTTCCCCAATTTAGAGAAGGACCTTTGATATTTCGATACAAGGGAATTTTATTCAAAAAAAATTAAATTATTCTTTTTTTAATTTTAAATTGAAATTATTTTTTATTTTATGAGAGAATTATTTTGTTCTTTTTTGATTGCTTTATCATAAACTTGAAGTCTTTTATTATTCAATCAATTTATAGTGCCAATAATTATGATAGATAGAACTATGACAAGTAGAAGCAGAAATGTATGTAAAAAAAAAAAAGATTGTTCAGTGAAAATCTTAGAAAAATCATAAAGAAAAATCGAATTTTAATGAAAATTAGAGAGAAAATATTTTTGAATTCGAATGAAGAAGAAAAATTTTTAAATGACAAGTTCATAAAGAATTTTTAAATGCAAAAAAATTAGAAGTACAAGATGAAGATGTTAAAGAAATAAATTTAATTTTCCTATTGAATTTTTATGATTTGGCTTCATTTATTTTAAATTTCAAAGGAAAAAAATTAAAGCAGTTTTTCATGTTACAAAAAAGTAAAACCCCTAAACTTTAAGTTAAATGTTTTAAAATTTCTTCTTGTTCAGCATCTATTTCTTCCTTCACAGATTCTTCTTGTTTTCCTTCTGTAATCCACGATCGTTTCATTATCGGTCTTCCAGTCCTTTTTCAGTATTATTAAAATTTCATGAAGAAAACAAAAATTAAAAAACCTTTTAATTGCTTTGTCTGTGTCATAATTTTTTTGCATTTCTATGTATCTGTTTTTTTCTTGCTCCATTATTTCGACATTTTTCTTGCAAGTAATCATTAATTTCAATTAAAATTAAAATTATTTACCAAATCCACTCTCTTTTTGTTGCAATCCTTAACCTCTTTTTCCAGAATGTCTTTATTATAATTTTTTAAAGCTTTAATTGTTTTTAATTGTTCCTCTAATTTTTTCTCAATATCCTAATAAATATATAATTTAAATTCCTAGAAAAAGTTTTCTCTTTTTACTGCAAGCATACTTATTCCTGATTTCATCTCCAAATTTTTGTCAAAAAATACCACATGTTCTGTTTGTATCTGAAAAAATTAAATTAATATGTATCGTTTTTGCAGAAATCTTACCCCAGCTTGTAACTCTTTGAGTTTTTTTGCAGCATCATCTTATTGAAAAAAAAATTTAGATGAAAATGAAATAAAAATTCTTTTAAAAAAAGTTTTTGTAAATTAAAAATGAAATAAATTAACAATACTTTCATTTTTTATCATTCCCAAATTTGAAATATCGCAAACCACTGCCTTTATTCAAAAAAATTTCAAGTAAATTTTAATTTTCAAATTTTTACTTTGACATTTTTCTCGAGATCAGCCTTTATTTTTTTTTTATTTGTTACTTGTTCATTCAATTTATTTTTAGTTTCTTGATAAGTATGCCGAATGTTTTCGAACATTTGCTCGATTTCTTTTGTGTTCGATATCAAAAACAAACTTCTTTCCTCCAAACTTTCAAAATATTTTTCTATTTGATCAGGAGTTTGGAAAAACATCTCAAATTCTACGTCACTATCTTCAAGTAATTCTATTAACTCTTTATCTAATTTGTAATTTTCATATTGGCTTGATTTATTCATTTCTTTGAGTTGTAATCAGATAAAGTGATAAATTTTAATTTTAATTTTACTTTCTTTTTCTTTCGAAAAACTTTCGGATTTTGAATTTTTTAATGATTCTCTTTCTTTTTCCTTTCTAAATCACTTTCTAAATCAAATTGTTAATTTTGAAAAAACCTTAATTTTCTTTCCATTTTTTTTTTCTTCTGATTTTCTAAAAATTCTTTTGGAGTGATCTGATCTAAAAAAGATTTATAAGTCCAATATTTTCCTAATTTCTCAATTTTGGCTGCATTTTTTGTGGCTAAATCACTTAATTTCTCGTTTTCATTTTTTATTTCAGTAATCTTATTATTCTTGCTTTGCGTGGCGTCATCGGCTTTTTTAATAGAACTACGGCTTTTGCTTTTGTTTGTATCAAGATATTGATTAAATGCTTCTAAATCTTCTTCTAGCATCAATTCTGCTTTTTGTAAACCTCTTTCCTGAAGTCTAGTCAGTTCTTCAAATTGATTGATTTGTTCTCTTTTATGATCAATCAACATTTGAAATAGAAACATTTCTCTCTTTTTTTCGATGAATTTATGCATAGGCTCTTTTTGTCTGACTTTGTTTTTAATTGCCATTTTTGCAGCTTCAACAATATTTCTAGACAAATTTATATTAATTACTTTATTTGGTATGAAAAAACGTACATTTTATTGGAGTTTTCAGCGGATTCTTTGGTTGTTTTTTCATAATTCAAAGTTTTTAATCGACCAACTTTATCGTATTTTATTCCTTTTTGCCAAATTTTCATCTCTGCATTTTTATCTCTTTCCTATTAAATATTTTTACAAATATAAGGCAAAAATATTATTTAAATTACTTCTTTTCTGAATTCCTTTTCCTTTTCTTTCATTTTGAAAATCTAAAAAAAAAATAATCAAATGATTGAAAAGTTAAACAAACTTCCTCATCAGCAGGCATATAAAAAGGATTATCCACTAACAAACCATCAGCTGTTTGAAATTTGCTTTCTTTTTATATTTCGTTCAAAATTAACAGACAAAGTGGAGAAATACCATTGATTTTTGGCAGTATGCTATTTGATAAGTTCTGTGATTTATTTCCTTTTTTTTCACTTCCGATTTGAGAATGTGCTCTTGACATGCTTAATTTATTACTTTTTTTCTTCCGTTTCAAAAAATTTGCTTAAATTTTGTTTGTTTTTAATAAAAAATTTATTCAATAAATAAATATCTAGAAAAATAAAAACATTTTCTTTTTTAAAATTTTTTAATTAATGAATAAAACCGTTTTTCTCCCCCAAAACACATTTAATTTCGAGTATATCATCAATGAAAACATCCATATTGTTTCCTTTGATAGTAAATTTGATAGTGGGAACTGTTCTGCAGTTCAACAGGTTTCTCCAACAAATGTAGCATTTTTTTTAATTTTTTTTAAAATCAATTAATTATAGTATATTGTTCAAACTGCCAATGATTGTGCAGGATTGGAAAACGAAGGATATTCAAAATCTTGGTTTTATTTCTCTGTAGCAGGCTTTCCCAATGGCACCTTGGTTCAGTTTGATATTTGGAGAATAAATATGCTTTATAATTTGGTGAATAAACAGAAATAGAAATGACCATTATTTTTTATTTTTTTTATTTATTTTAGAGAAAATACCCTGATGTCTATAAACCAGTTTACAAGACAAGCAAAGATAATATTTGGAAAAGAATTGAGAAAACTGCAAATCTTCTTGTTAGTTTTCAAAATATTTTTTTTTATCAATAAGTAAAATGCTCTCAGATTATAGAGGAAAAATTAGTGGTCAAATTTGAATTTCTTTTCAATGATTTACGCTTTGAAGATAAGGTCTTTTTCGCCTTTAGTTACCCTTTCTCTTATGAAGATAACCAAATTTATTTGAATTCATTGCAAAAACAATTTCTTTTTGATACGGACATATATTTCCATAGAGAAATTTTAGTGAAATCCCCTGAAAATAGAAATATTGATTTATTGACAATAACCTCACATGAAGGAAAAAATAAGGAAAGAGAGTCATTCATTAAAGAATGTTTGTTTCCCAACAAGCAAAACGAAAAAAGAGCTTATAAATTTCGAGATAACAAGCCTGTGGTTCTACTGACAGCAAGAGTGCATCCTGGAGAAACTCCTGCTTCCCATGCTATGAACGGAATCATTAAATTTTTATTAGACAAGTTATCACATTTTTAAAAAAATTATCATAATTTTTTTTTTCTCTTTCAATTTCAATTAATTTCTGATTTAAATTGTTTTTATAAAGAAATGATGGAAGATCTTTTTTGTTAAGAAAATATTTTGTCTTTATGCTGATTCCAATGATCAATCCTGATGGTGTCTATCACGGTTATTATCGAATGGATATTTTTAATCAAAACCTGAATCGCTATTATAAGCACCCTAAAATCACAAAACAACCTGCAATTTTTGCGATAACAAGCTTGGTTGAACATTTAAAAGTTATGCGAAGACTGATTTTTTATTGCGATTTGCATGCACATTCAGCTCGCAAAGGGTGTTTTCTGTTCGGTAATGCAATCAATGATTTTATTATGCAAACGGAAAGCCAATTATATGCCAAAATTGTTTCATTGAATTGCGTTAATTTTGAGTATAAGCACTGCGTTTTTTCAAAAAAACACATGAGTTCAAAAGTATAAAAAAATCGTAATGAACTAAAAAAATATTTTTTGATAATATGATAAAATTTATGTTAGATAAACAATTTTTTTGAATTATAATAATAAATTTGCTTTTTAATAATAATAAATAGAATTGTTAATAATAGGATAGGCATGAAAAATTGACCAAAGAAGGATGTGGAAGAGTGGTTGTTCATAAATTATGTAATATAGTGCATTCCTATACTCTTGAATGTGGATTTCATCTTAGCTCCATGAAAAATCAATTATGTGATCCTTCAAATCAACAAACAGTTGTCAATGGGTATTTTTAGAAATTAGGAAAATTTTTTTGGTTTATTTGAGTTTTTTTAGGAAATATGGATTTAAAGAAGACAATTTAGAAGATTTAGATAACTCTTTCTATAAAACATCCAATTGCTATTTTAATATTGCAGTTTATGAGAATGTGGGAAAATCTTTATTGATTTCATTTCTCGATATTTTCGATAAAAATCCCTACAGCAGAATCGAAAATACCAAATATAAGAAAATTAGTCACATAAGAAAAGAAATAGGCAATTCTTTGATTAATTTAGAGAGATTTAAAAAAACTCCACAAAATTTCAAAAAACTTAGAAATATTAATGATTTCGCTTATGAAATATTTTTCCATCAATTCAAATCAGTAAAAAAATTTTCATCGATTTTTTTTTTTTTTTTAAAAAAAACGAAAAATAGAAAAAAGGGTTCGATATTCCTGAAAATTCTTCAATGCTTCCTAATTTCAAAAGCCCCAGTCACGAAGAAATAACAGAAAAAACAAAAAAAATATTGACAAAGAGTAGATCCTTCAAAGAGAAAGATCAAAAGAAGATGATCAATAATTCTTTCAAAACTCCAGAGAAAGAGAAGAAAAACTTAGTTTTTCAATCAAAAACTGATTATCTACTGATAAAATCAGAATCGAACATATTGGATGAGAAAAATGCAATTTGGGAAAAAGAGAGAGAAGAAGAAGAACTAATGAATGAATTGAAAGAAGAGTCAGAAGAAAGTGGTGAAGATTCAGATTTATCATATGATTCAGAAGAAATAGATGATGAGGCTTTGAGAAATGATGCTCAAATGAAAGCCAAATCAGGCATTGAAATTTTGCCATTAAATTTAAAGAATCAGAACGAAAAAAAAACGATTATAGTTCAGAATGATAAAATTGATCTAAAACTGAATAAAACTAAAGCGAAATCAAATGAATTTGATATTGTGACGAGAAGCGTTAATTATCCACCTTTTATAAGAGAAAAAAAGTTGTTTATTTGAATTTTTAAATTTTTTAATGCGTTTTAACAGAAAGATTATTGTAAAAACAAATGTATTCAATTTAAAGAAAAGAAATCAATGCAATAAAAGAACTTTTTTACCATCGGAAACTGATAAATTTGGAATTGAAATTTTTGTAAAACTATTTTTTATTTTATTTTTATTTATGCAAAATTATTCAAATTAGGGAAAAAATAGATGGAAATTGCCTGAGATTAATATAAATAATTTAAATATTTTTAGGCAAAAACAAATAGAACAAGAAAAAATAGTGACCTCTCAAAAAATAAAATTCTAAGTCAGAGCATATATTACTATTATAACTTTGCTAAAAATACTCAAAACTAAATAAAATTATAAATAATATTCATTTTCTTTCTTTCTTGATTTTTTTTTTTTTTTAACAAAAAAGCAAAAAAAAATTAAAAGTTTATAAAAATTGAAGAACTAATTTATAAATAAAATAAATCCCAAATTTTCATTTTCTTTGATTAATTTTATTTTCGACAAAAATCAATGGACAAAGAAACCAAAAGACAACAAAATTTAGACTATATCAACACTAAAATCAACCCAATATTGGAACGTCTGATTATCGATTTATTAGTTCAAAAACCTGATAAAGTGGTATTAATCTCCTTTAAGAAATTTCTTTCGGTTATTCCATTAAAATAGGAAGATTTTATGATAGAATGGCTAAAATCTCGTAAGCCAGCTGTTACTCTCACCTTCGCAGATAAGCCGAAAAAACCCAAAGAAGGTGAAGAAAATAATTCTGAAGAAGATAGTGAAGAAAATAATGAAATGCTTGAAATTCCAGTGAATAAATCACAAACGAACAAAATTCGATCATCTGTTAGTGCTGAAGCTTATGGCTTGTTTCATAAGAAAGGCGCTTATACTCCAAAAGTTGTTCCTAAAACCCAGGAACAGAAGGAGAGAATCATTAAACGATTGGGACAAGCTTTCATGTTTCAGGCACTTGATGAAAGGGAAAAAGACATTGTTGTTAATGCAATGGAAGAAAAAATATTCAAGTAATTTTTTTAACATAATTTTCTTTAAAAAAAATTCATTAAAATTGTTTTTTTTCTTAATAACAAATTTAAAAAAAACTGTTTTTTTTAAAACAATTGTAAAAATCAATAAAAAAAAACTACATTTTAAAATAATTTTTTAAATAGACAAGGAGATTTTATCATTCGACAAGGAGAAGATGGTGAAAATTTATTTGTGGTAGATTCGGGAGAGTTAGATTGTTTCCGAAGGTTTACTAAGGATGGAGAAGCAAAATATTTGAAAACGTATATGCCAGGAGAATCTTTTGGAGAGTTGGCTTTGTTGTATAACGCGCCTAGAGCAGCCACAATTAAAGCAAAAACTGCTGCTACCTTATTTGCTCTTGATAGAGATTGTTTTAATAACATTGTCAAAGATTCGGCTGTGAAGAAAAGAGAGAAATATGAGATCTTCCTTTCGAAAGTCGAGATATTGGATCAAATGGATGCGTATGAAAGAGCACAAATTTGTGATGCTTTGAAAATGAAGACTTTCAAAGCCAATGAATATATCATTAAGCAGGCATTTTTTCAATAAATTGCTATTTTTTAAAATATTTTATTAATCCTTTAATTTAAAAAAAAATTATTATAAATTGACATTTTTTTTAAATTTTAACAAGGGTGAAGAAGGAGATGAATTCTATATCGTTGAAGAAGGCAGTTTAGTAGCTTTAAAAGAAGATTCAGGGAAAATTGAAGAAGTTTATAAATATAACATTGGTGATTATTTCGGAGAATTGGCTTTGATCAAAAATATTCCAAGACAAGCAAGCGTTTTAAGCAAGGTTTTTTTATTAAGTAAGAAAGTTTATTATGTTTTTTTCGTTAGACTGATGGTAATCTGATTATTCTTGATCGTTTGACGTTTAAAAGACTTTTGGGTCCGTTAGAAGATATTATGAAGAGAAATAGTGGGAAATATCAACAATTTAGAAAATCATTGATGGAAGCTTAAAAAACAAATATTAATACTTTTCTGAAAATTTTTTCTTTTGAAACAAATTAAAAATTCTGATTATTGCAATGGAAATATTCATATATTAAATTTTTAAAGTTTTTTCAACATAAAATTAAATGAAAAGGAATCTTTCTTCTTAGATTTTTGAAAAATATCAGAACTTATTTTTAATGATAAATTGTTTTGCAATTATCCTTCAAAGTATTTTTTTTGTAAATAAATCAATGCAGCCAACAAAAGAGTTTTTTCAAGTTTGGAGCTATTTTCAGGAAAATCTAAAGAAATTTCATCAAATTCATTTGTATCACTCAAAAAACAGCAAGTGTTTCTTTTCTAAAAATTTTCCAAAAAATAATGAAATTAAAATTAAAAAGCAATTTTTTTCACCTTTTCTATTTTGGACAAAAATTGACCTGTATTTGATAAAACTTCAAAATCAATATTCTGACAATCAGTGCAATTAAACTTATAAGATATTTTGCAACTATGAACAAAAGATTGTGTAATTGTATAAATGACTTCATCTTTTTCATTAATTATGTCAAAACTTTCAAGGCAGCAAGTTTTGCGACGTAGGATAGTCCCTATTTTAAATCGATGACCTTCTTCAGTATAATTAATAAAAATTTGATCAGAACTTAAATAAGAAATCATATTTAATGTTTTAACTTTATAATTAATTTTTACCATACATCCTCATTTTCTTCATATATTTCAAGAAACTCATGCCCTCTGAGAACTCCTTTTGCATGCAAAATTTTAGCAGAAACATTTCTGCAATTTGAGCTATAAACAATAATTTTCGATAAAATAAAATAAATTTTTTGAAAAATATTTTACAAACAGCAATATTTTGATTTGAAATCATCATTATAAAGAATGTAAAAAATGGGATTTATGTTCAATTGATTATATTCTGAAGTTCCAGGAAAGACGAAAAAATGCGAAAAGTCTTCACTGATATGATTATCTTCGCTGATGCTTATGAATTTCTTTTTAAGAAAAAGATTGGAAATTTCTTCCAATTTTTCAAAACCTTCGTTTTCAAAGAGAACTGGCTTCATTCTTCTCTGAATCATCGAAATATCTCCTTCTTGATTTGTTTTGTTTTGATTGCGAATAACTATTGGATGACCATTTTCATTTAGAAATACATTTGTGTAATCTTTATTTATCGTTTTGAGATGTTTCTCCATCAAATCGTTTTCATTTATTTTTGTTACGTTTTCTTTTTTTCGCAACATATGATCTATTGATGTGTCTTTATCTTTTAAATTTCTCAAAAAAGATTCATCTTTTTCTGGGAATGAATTGTTTATATTTGCCAATTGTTTTTCAAGAGAAGTCTCAGATTTTGGTATTATTTTCTTTTGTTTTTCCAATAAAAATTGGTCTGAAACTCTCTCTTGATTGATAAAATTGGGTCTTTCTTTGTTATTCATTATATCCTCTCTTTTATTATTTTCAGGGTTTATCATATGTTCTGGTCTTTTTTGCTCATTTCCTTGTCTAAAAGTCACTTCTCTATATTGAGGATTTTTATTTCTATTCTGAAAAATATCTGACATGTTTTTTTCTTTATTTCCCTTATAACCATCTCTATAATAATCTGGGTTCATCATATAATCAGGCCTTTTAATTTCATTATTATAATTCGGATTCTCATGAAATGGCTCATTATTTTGTGGATAATTAACAGGATAATCTCGATTTGGGTTATTAGGAGTTCTTTCTTGTTTTTCATAGATCTCATTAAATTTAAATTTTGGATTATTGTTCAGAGGCTGCTGATTTTGGTTATTTTGGTTATAGTATTGATCTTGTGGATAAATAGGTGAAGGCATGTTTTTATAATTCCTATTTTGGGAGAAATTGTTAGCATTCATTCTTTGAATATTCGCTTGATTTTCAGAAATTGCACTTTTATTGCTCTGTTGGTATTCTATTGGTATTTGAGCATTTGGATCTATTAATGGAAGTGGAAGACGATTTTGATTAAAATCACGATTTTCTTTCTTGTTTATCATTTGTTCATTTCTATTTGGATCTATTTCAAGTATTAAGGGAGGAGCTGAATTACCAAATTTGTTGTCGAGATTGACAATATTTAATTCAGTTCTTGATAAATTCGGTTTTTCTATTGTTCGAGAAAAGGGTTGATTATTTGATAAGGGGGGATTTTGAGGATATCCATTGTAAACATTTGGGTATTTGCTAATGTTTACAGGATACTCTGGTTTTGGGTATATATTATAATTTGGAGGATTTGGATAGAATTCTGGTCTATTGTTATCATATGATGGTGGATATTGTATATGGGGATTCATTCTGCTATGTGATCTTGATCTGTTGGGTGATGAATTATTTCCCATTAATTTCAATATTTTTTTAACATAAAAAATTCAAAATTTTTAATTTTCAACAAGAAAAAAAAAAGCAATTTTTTAATAAATTTAAAAAGTTTTAATAAAAAATTAAACAAAAAAGCCTTTTTTTTTTTCTTTCTTTCTGATTTATCTAGAGAGTAAATATGTCAAATTTACATGATAAATAAATATTTCAATTTACTCTTCAACGTTTCTTAATTGGTGTATTTTTTAATTCCATTTCTTTTAAATTTTTGTTTTCACCATAAATTTGGTCTCTGCCATCAAAACCCTAATTAAAAATATTTTATAAGACTTAAATAGAAATTCTTTTACATAATAGATTTTTTTAGGAGTTATTAAATTCTTAACATTGTGTTGGACTGCATAATTGTTTAAAAATTGAAAATTATTATCCACAATTTTCTCATTTGATATATTATGAAATATATTTACATTTATTCTAGTTGTGCTTTGAAGTTTATCATTTTCTAAATTAAAATAATAAAAAGAGATTTCCAGTTTATTTAAAAACTTTTTATGAATTCATTGAATTCATTCATGGCTTTTTCTTGAGTAATCGGATTACATCTATCATATTCCTAAATTAAAAATATTTTTTTATATGGTTTTCACGTTTTTTACAAAGAGAAAGTTTTTCCTTATATCATCATATTCAATCTCACTCACAATTTCCTCTTCCATTTTACAACAAATTCCATGCATTTTTTCAGAAGGAATCAAATATTTCCCAAAGCTTATTGCCAAGCCCAATATATCTGGTAACCTTTCTGATAGAGTTCTGGTTTTTTCCCAGACAATTTCATTAAAAACCATGCTGCCCATCTTTTTTAGAAATTATATTATATTCATAAATAATTTTTTTTTTACGGCCATGAAAAAAGGCACCATTTCAAGCAAATCAGTCATTTCTTTATTCAAATCTGCAGATATAATTGCTGGTCTTTTATATCTTCTTAGAATCAAATACTTATCAATCCAATAATAAATTATCAGAGCAGCCATTGATATTAATATTCCAATTGGAGTCAAAGGAGCATAAAATGCAGTCAGCCACATTGTTTTTATCAATACTGGATATTTTTTCCACATTTCTAAATTCACTCCTTCAAAAACACTTGAAAAATCATTAGAAAAAAGAAAAAAAAATTTATAAAAAAGAAAAATCTACCTATTTGCTTCACTTTGAGTAATTAGAGAATTTTGGATTTGTTTTTTTATTTCTCTTCTTTTCAAAATCTTCAAAAAGTAGAAAATATCGAATATGCTTAAAAATGGAATCACGATTGCGTTTGCCAAAAATACATTAAACATATCAAAAACCAAGCCATCTAATTTTTTCGTCAATTTATTAAGATATTATGATACCAAACCTGCTTCTCCTAATTTATTGTCTAAGAGATAATGAACTAAGAACATTATGATGGCAGTATTGACAAATTGAGCCTTGTTAAAGAAATATATGATTTCAAATAGAATTAAATATTAAAAACTAAAGATAAAGTTCTGGCAATTGAAAGATTGAAATGAGTTGTGCTTGCATGTTTTTCATATCTATTTGCCAAAATTTAACTCAGATATAAAAAAAGAAGAAATTCAAATAAAAATTACAATGCAAATTTTTTGACAAAAATAATGAGACAAGAATTTATGAAAACAATCAAAAATGATGAACAAACACTCAGAATTCTGATGCCACTTTGAACTCCAATATCTTTATCAGATTTATAATTCGATGTAATTACAGCCTTATTAGAAAAAAGATTGATTAAATAAATTTTTTATTTTTTTATTTTACTTTAGCATAAGAAATACCCAAAATTATTGCAAAACAAAACCCGAGGAGAAGAAAGCTAGCTGCCAAAGTTGCGATTCTTTTTTTTAGTTTTTCTTTATAATCATACCCTAAATTTTCCCAAAGTATATCGTTTGGGTCTTTAGCGAATTCAAAGTTTAGAACTTTATGATCAATTTCAATAAGATTATCATTTTCTTTTTGAAGACAGAAATATTTTTTGAGATAATTTCCAAGTTTTGTGAAAAATCCACGTCTATATCTTTTCATAAAATTTTGAGTCATTGCAATAGTATCAAAAGCAACAAAAACAGTTCCACATGTTTTTTCCAAATTTGTGCTTAAAACAGAGGCAGATTCTTGTATTTTTTTAGTAATTTCATTAATATTTCTATTAATTTCCTCAATATTAACATGAAGAGGAAAAGCTCCATTTTTCTTTCTATATCTCAAATATTTCTTTTTTTCGTTATTTAATTGATTTTTCTGTCTCACAAGAGCAATATAATCTCCAATAAAATAGGCCTGAACAATTTTTTTTATCTTTAACTCATGAACTCCCTCCCTTTTTTTCCAGTTCATGATCAAAAGCTGTCTGATATCATTATCATTATAGACCCCTTGCGGTAAATTATCAATCATGATAGTGTAATTTGCAGGAGTTGTCAATCCTCGAAGAGATTCTCTTTCAGTGAGAGATTGTCTTTTGCGATAAAAATGAATCGTTATTATGATTACCAACAAAGAAGCTAAATTCACCCAAGATTGTTCATATAATAAATCAGGTGATTTTGATTTGTTAACCATACTCATTAACGTGATATCTGTGAAGCTGCATTGCAAATCGGCATATGTGAAACAATCATTTTGATAGTAATTTTTGGCAATGCTGTAAATTCCTGAGATCAAAAACATCAATAAGAGAATAAACAACGAAAACATTATCAATTCAAAGTATAATGGAAATCCTGGACCTTTTTTTAAAAAAAATGGATTTTTTTTTGTCTAAAAAATTTTTTTTTAACATAAAAAAAACACTAATTTTTTTTTAAAGAAAGAAATACCCAAAAATGCAAAATCAGCACGATCTGCACAAATTGATAATTCTTCATTTTCCTATCATTTTAATAAAATTCTAGAATAAATTCCAAACCCAAATAAATGAAAAATAATAAACTAAAGGAAGACCACAACACTGGCAAACTTCCACTATTTTATTATTATTTTCTATTGAAGGTGATCCTACTCGATTCGCTTTCTGTTTTTCATTAAACAAACAAAAAATGAAAAGGAGTTAATTACAGCATGTCTTAAAGCAAAATCAATGTCGGGAGGATAGGATTCCGGATCATAGCCTCCTTGCATAATAAATTGATAAATCTATGAATTGTATCAAATAATTAGTACCTTCTTTTTTCTCCTCAAAATTGCTTTGATCTTCTAAGAATTTGTGGATTTGATCAATGCCTTCTTCATTTTGTTCAGTTTTTTGATTGACTTTTTCTGGAATTTCAATATCTCTTTCTTGCTCTTTTAAAAAATCAGCAATTTTCTTTAAATTTTGATCAGAATGTGCCATTTTTTTAAGATTTTTACTTATAGAAATTTTCACTTTTAAATGAATTATTTATTTGATGATTTTTTTCTTATTTCTGTTTTTATTTAAATTTAGAATAAAAAAAGATTATTTAATCTATTTCTGAATTTCTTTGTTTATATTTTATTTTGGCTTTATTGAAGATCATTTGTGCGGTTTCTGACCCTGTATGTCTCACCATTTCCGCAAATTCGCTTTTTTTATCGTTTTCATTCAGAGAAGAAATCAACAATTTATAAGGGTTATCAAATTCAACGATTTCTCCATGTTTCAACACCATAACCTTATCATATTCAGCAATAGTTAATAATCTATGAGCTATTGTAAACACAGTGCATTTTTTGAATCTTTCATTGATTTTTTTTTGTATAAATTCATCACATTTCATATCGCACGAAGAAGTGGCTTCATCAAGGATTAAAATCGGGCTATTTCTCAAAATAGCCCTTGCTAAACAAATCATTTGTTTTTGTCCCATAGAAAAAACACAGGAATTGTTGGTGATGAAACTGTCTAATTGATTCGGAAGAGAATTGATATAATCAAGTAAATTTACATCAAATAATGCGGAATTTATCTTTTCTATCGAAAATTCATTGAAAGGGTCTAGATTTTGCTGAATAGTGCCCGAAAATATAAAAGGATTTTGTGGGATGATTGAAATGCCTTTTCTCAATGATTTTAAATCCATTTCTTGTATAAGTCTTCCATTTATCCAAATCTCAGAGTTTTCCTCACAACGCACCATCCCGAATAAAGCTTGAATCAAAGAAGATTTGCCAGCACCCGATCGTCCAACACAAGCTATTTTTTCACCAGGTTTTATTTGAAAATTAATGTTTTTTAGCACAATATTATTGTTTTCACCATATTTAAGAAACGTGTTTTTGAAGATAATTTCGCCTAATTTATCAATTATAGGCAATGCTTGTGTGGAAATAGGCTTAAAACCTGAATTTTCATCTTCGATTTGGGAGTAATTAAATAATCTGACTGCACTATTCATCATAAGCTCAGTGTTTATCAATAAAGTGAAGGTATATTGGATAATTTCTGTCATAAAAATTAAAGAAATCATCGATTGACTGATTAAACCCAAATCATGACTATAGGAACTGGATAGAATTAACCCCAAAATCCCAAGAAAAGAGAAAACTATTCCGAAGAACTCCAATAAAAAGCTGTAAATTCTCGTGATTGCCCAAAATTGCAGATTATTATTAGAATTTTCTTCAATTAATTTACCATACTTTTCTTTGAAACTTTCTACCTGTTCATAGACTCTGATGGTCAAAAGGCCTGAAATCGTTGATGCGAAATAGGAGAATATTGGTCCACGAGATAATAAATCTAATTTCTTTGATTCTGTGATGATTTGCTTGAAGTATTTATAAAGAAATATATATATTGTTATCAAAACAATGGCTGGAAAAACCAGATAATAACAAGTGTAAAACACTGTGAAAATTAAAATGAAATAACTCATCAGAAACTCCAAATTATCACGCATTGTTAATAACAATAAAGAATCGATTATCCCCAAATCATTAGTAAATCTATTGAGAATACGGCCAACAGGGTTCGTATCAAAGAAATTCACAGAAGTTTTTGAGATGCTTTCAACGGTTTTATTATGCAAAAGAGTGTTTGATCTTAATAAAGGAGTCATAAAAACATCATATTTTATCAGAGAAACCAATAAATAAGCAACCAATAGAATATAAAAGAAGAAAAAAGCATCTTTAGCTGCCAAAGTTGAAATCCCAAAGACTCGCATTAGAAAAAACTTCAATAATTCAGTCAAAATAAATAGAAACACTGCTGTTGATATCCATAGCAAATTTCCTTTGCTTATGCTGATATATTGTTTATAAGCATTAAAATCGACTTTAATCATTTCAGATTCTTCATTTACATACATAGAATTCCTTCTCTTCATAATTTTCTCTCTATAATTCACGAAATTTAATTTCTTTTTTTCTTCTAATTTATCTGAAGAAACACTCCCGAATGATGAATCGTCTGTTTCTAATGTATTATTAAGATTCTCAAGTTCCATTTTCTTCAATTCTAGCAGAATCTCTTCAGGTTTGCCATTTAAAATAACTTTCCCATCGTCAACTAAGATAAGCTTATCCATTTGATGAATAAATTCCAAATGATGTGTCACTAAAATCACCGTTTTTTCTTGTAATAATCCATGTTTGAATATTTTTTCAAACACATTTCTCGCAACCTTCGAGTCCACAGATGAAAAAGGATCATCTAGTAGATAAATATCAGCATTTGCATATAAAGCTCTTGCTAAACAAATTCGAATTTTCTGGCCTCCGCTTAAAGTAACTCCTTTTTCTCCAATTTCTGTTAAATCTCCATCAGAAAAACAAGAAAAGTCTTCACTAAGAGCACATGTGTTCAAAACCTCATTATATTTATCATAGTTGAAAACCATCCCAAAAAGGATGTTTTCTCTAATGGTTCCAGAGAAAATAAACGGAATTTGTTCAATAAACGCAATAGAACCATAAACCGCAATTTCTCCATTATGTTTCGGTAATTCATTCAACAAAGAATAAAGCAATGAACTTTTTCCTGAGCCTATTTTTCCCAAAATTGCTATTTTTTCTGCTTTTTTCACCTCTAAATTAATATCCTTTAAATTAGGACTAGACTCTGGATTTGTGGACCAAAACCCTGTATAATTTTTCATAGAAATTACTGTTTTATGATCACAGATTTCAATGGGATCATTGATACAAACCGGGAAGTTGAAAGACAAATCTTCATCTAAAGATAAAATAGTGGCAATTCTTTCAAAAATTGTTTTATATTCCATTATTGTTAAAGCTCCTAAGCCGAAGTATAAAACCGTGTAAATACTAATAAAATCGAATAGCTGAAAAGTTGAGAAAATCAAAGGTGTTGTCACCATTCCTTTATCATTAAGGTAATGAATCAGAAAAATCAGAGATGAAAGGAAAAAAGGTGTGATTTTCGCAACTATTTTATTCAATGAAATGATCAAATTCATCTTTTTTATCCAGAATAACTCCTCATTTCTTGCTTCTGTGATTTTTTTTATGAAGGCAGATTCCCATGCGTACATTTTTATCGGTCTTATGCCTTCTAATAACTCATTGGTGAAATGGATTCGTTTATCAGAAGCTTGAGATTTGTTCTTCACCATCGAAACATTGTATTTCGCTAATAGAAACTGCAAAGCAAAAATCACAAATAAACAAATGATAGAAATCAATGAAATAGTGCCAAACCTAATAAACAGCAGAATTGAAGATAAAATAATGGCATAAGGCGCCAATAAAACAGCAAGTAGATAACTGACTTTATTTTCGAGAATATTCATGTCACCTGAAATTACATTGAATAATTTGCCTTGATTTGCACCGTGTAGGGCTGTATAAGATAACCTGTATAATTTGTTGTAAATAATCGAAAGAAGTGTTAGTTTCAAATGATTTGAAGTTTTGCAAAGAAGAAACCAATTATGTTGTCCAGAAAATAGATGGACCATCATTATTACAAAAATGAAAATTGCATATTTTATAGAAGTAAAACTATTTGTAGCATCTTCTGATAATAACATTTTTTGTGAAACTGATTCGATTAAACATGAGACTAATAAAGAATAAATGACTTTTGCTGAATTATCGATGATATAGAGAAAGACGCATAAGAGAAAATCCTTTTTGAAAACCTTTGTGATGAGGTCTATTAATTGATAATAATTGATTTTTTTATTGTTTAGTTCGAAGAGAATTTCCAATCTTTTATTGAATTCTGTCACATATTCGTGAATTGCTTTTTGCGTTAAAGGCTTTGGCTTTGCCTTATTTTGAAAAGAACTTTTTGCATAGGTTACGAATTTGAAAATATCATAAAAAAACAAGTTTTTTATCAAAGAATCTTTTTTGTAATGGCTCACTTTTTTGGGACTATCAATGAAGGTATCGTGTGGGTGTAAAATGATCAAAGAAGCTCCCTCATCTAATTTTAATTCATTCTCAGAATTACGCAGATTGATATTCCTCATTGTTCTTTTATTGTTTAATATCCAATGCAGTTTTTGTCAAAAATTAAAAAAAAATTTATTTTTTAAATGAGGTTTTTTTATATTTAATCGTTTTTTTCAAGTTTTTTCAATAAACTAAGCCATTTTATAAGAAGAAAGAGTGAACTTCACGGAGCTTGAGCTTGGAGAAGACTTCTTTGGGATGAATTCTATGAATAAATTCATTTTTACTTTGAAAAAATATAAAAATTGATGTGTAGAATGGAAAAGCAACAGTGGGAAAATCTTTGAGAGGACTGTTGGCTTTATCTAATCCAGATCTCAAGAAAAATCAATCAAACCATAATGCTGCTGAAGAAGCTTCACAGAAATTCGATGAAAAACTTCAAAAAATAATGGGACCTGTAAGCGAAGCAATAGATACTGAAACAATAAAGAAATGGAACGAATTCTATCTATAGATGGATAAAGAATTCGCTTTAAATGCAAGCTAAGCATTGGATAGTTGAATAGCGGAGACACTGAAGCTGTTGAGTTGTTATTAACGAATAAGATACGGAAGGAATCGAAGTTATCATCAAAATATAACTTAGAATTAGGAATCTGCTGAGAAAAGGAAAGGGGAGGGAGATTGCTGATTAAAAAAAGCAAAAAAGATTTCGATGCTTCAAATATATAATTTAAATAAATAGTTTTGAAATTAAATGAAAATTTTATTTTTTTTTGAGATGTTAAATAAAATTTCATTAAAAAAATTACGAAAAATTTTATAAAATTTATTTAAAAAAAAATTCCAAATTTATTTTAAACAAAACATTTACCAAAAAAGAAATTTTTTTTAATTTTTCTTTTTTTAGCAGTAAGTTGGTTTTTCTGCTGTGTTTAATATATTATTTCTTCTTAATAATCAAAATTAAAAATTATTTTCTATTTTATATAATGTTTCACTCTTCTTCTGAATTTTATGAAGATTCTAACTTCTCCCCAGTTAAAACTCCCCGAAAAACCTTTTCTCCAACTCAAATAATGAGAAAAGAATACCTAAGAATAACTTCAGAACATCGAATTCCTCTTTTAAAATTACAATTGGAACCAGCCCATCAAAATCCTAAAGATTCATCCACAGCTTCTTGGTCTTCTTTTACTTCAATTGAAGAAAAAAACTTTGAAACTAACCCTATCACAGAAGAACGAAAGGATAATGAGAAAATTGAGGCTTCTTCGAATAAGGAATATATGAAAAATACTTATAAAAAAGACATAAAAGAGAAGAAATTTCAAATAAATATTAGTAAGCCAAATTCGATTTTCACAAAAAGTCATTTCAAAACTTCGCAGACAAAAGACGGATTCACGAAACGAACTTCCCAAAATACTCAAAAAATAAAGCCAATAATCGAAGAAGAATCACCGTTAGTAAAAGTAATCAATAAGAAAAAGGAAAATGATAAATTCAATTTATTGAAAGAAACTATTAATTTAAAGAAGATCTTTGTTGAAGAAAAAAATGTTATTGATATACATCCTTTTCGAAATCTGATCTTCGCAGAGAAGATCCCTGAAAATCTTTTTAAAAAACATCTATTGCTGACCTATAAAGGCGTTGTTTATTCGAAGAAATTAGCACAGCCTTCAGCCAAATTTCTCGAAAAAAGAAGTATTCATTTAAAACAGCTCGCAAGTAAAGAAAAACTTTCAAATTTTAAAAGTAAATATTTTTTGATAAAAGACCAGAAGAAAACTCTTTTCATGGATTTGGATGAAACTTTAATTCATTCATGCCATTTGAAAGAAAACCCAGAAAATATATTGGAAATCAATGATCAAAATACAATAAAAAAGGCAAATAATTAAAAAAATTATATAAATTAAAAAAAAAATATCAAAAAATAGATTGGATTCAATATTAGGCCTTATTGCACGAAATTCCTAGAAAAAACTAATAATTTTTACGAAATCTATGTGTTCACGGCTTCGTCTGAACTCTATGCGAAACATATCATTGAGAAAATCGATCCACGTCATAGAATTCAACAGATTTTTAATAAAAATTCCACGATGAACACAAAAAACGGGTTTATTGTAAAAGATTTAAGAATTTTTCGAAATCGAGAATTAAAGAATATGATTATTGTGGATAATTTATCACATAGTTTCAGCTTTCAAATCGAAAATGGAATTCCATTATTGGAGTGGCAAAGTGATAGAAATGATATGGAGCTAAGATATTTATACAAGTATTTAAAGAAAGCACATCTGTATAATGATGTTCGGGATTTGAATAGGGAAGTTTTGAAGTTAAATGAATTAGGTGAGCTTAAAATTGAGGAATTAGGCCTATAATTGTTTTGTTTTTATTGATAATTAAAAAATTATTTTTAAGTAAAAAAATGTAAATAAGGGTTTTTATTGTTTTTAAACAATTTTAATAAAGTTTAAAACATTTTTAAAAAAAAATGAAATTTAGAAATTTTAAAGAAATTATAAAAAAATTAAGAAAAAAAACATCATTTTGTTTATTTATATTATTTTTTTTAAATAAAAATAAAAAATCATTGATCTTTCTTTAAATTTTTTGAAATTTTATAACTTAATAATTTAAAAACTCTTAATTTTGTTTAATGAAACAAAAGCTTAATTTCAGAACAGAAAATATTGATGTAACTCCCCCCTTTTCTTCCCTCTTTAAATTTTATCCTTTAGTACAACAAACTCGTGAAAAAACGCGAGGAAAAGCAAAAGCAACAGAAACTTATTAGAAATCCATTTTTATTAAGTAACGTCTATTGTTTTATTTTTTTTTGTTCTAATTCTTTGAATTTTTCTTCAAAGCTATTCCTCAAACCGACACAGCCCTTTACAAAGCCCTATACAAATTTAACACGGAAGTTCTTTTATATTATATAATAAGCTCTTTATTCCCTATTTTTTTAGGCTGAATTAGAGGAATATAACCTGAAACTTCCCAGTCAAATAAAGAAAGAAGAAGAGCGAAAGAAGCAGCACAAACTTGAAGAAGAAAAGCTCAAGATTCTCGAGGCTCAGAAGCAGATTGAACTTCAATACGAAGAGAATGAAGCTTTGGAGGTAGAGAACGACAATGAAGAATTTGAGGAAAAAGATGTGAATTATTATAAGATTGTAGCTTCCGTTTTCGATGAAGAAAAAAGCAAAAAGCAAGGCAATAAAATTCAAAATGCTTTCTTTGTGGATGCAGCAGTCAATGAAATGCTCAATACGATAAAAAATGGGGAAGATGCCATTTCTTTCTTCGCGAAGTATGGCAATAGCACACCGATTAAGTTCATCAATTGTATACGAGACACTTCAATGCCAGATTATATCTTCAGACCCTATGATCTCAAGGTGATTAGGACCAGCGAACATCAGAAAGAAGTCACTTTAAATGAATATTATACGATTTCAGCCCATGGAATCGTGCATTGTTTTACAGAAAGACATAAAAAACTAAGTAAAAAATCCTGTTTTTTATATTTATTTATTAATTTATTTGAAATTAATTAATTAATTTGTTTATTTATTAAAAAATTGATAAATTTTCTTTTTGATTGTTTTCCTTTCTTTATAAAGAAACTGATGTCGATGCTTCAACTGAAGTCGTCAGTTTATCAGAATGGATGCATGAGCTTGTTCTTTTCAATATCATCTCCAATATCAACTTTTTCAAGCATTACGCAATTAGTAAAATCTCTAATAATTTTAATTTCTCATAAAACATTTATAAATATATTTCTATCTAAAATTAAATTTTTTCTACTTTTTCATTTTGCAGCGAAAATCTTCAATATATGGAAAGCCAACGTTCGTTATCGGATTTTCGTGAAGACTAGAAATCGTTTGATCCAGAACTCCTATCTAGGGAAGCCTGCTTTCGCCTCACATTTAATGGAAATGAACAAATTAATCTATGATCTTCAGCTCACAAAGACGATTTCTTCGAACCTTACCACACAAAACATCAATTGGGAAGTAGAAACCTTTAAAGGTGATCAGAAAAAAGCGAGAAGTGAAGCCTCAAGACATTACGATAACGTTTTGGAGAAGCTGATAATTATGTGTGAAGAAACTTGTAAAGAAGTGGTTGATAGAACGACAATAAAAGAATCAACGGATTTAGAAGACACTCGATTCGGAAAACAAGTGAAACAAAAAGCAATGAATGTGATAAGGAAAGAAAAAGAGGAAAGAATTCGCCATTTAGAGCTTGCGAAACAGGATAAATCTAAATTGAGGAATTTCATCAGATTAGTCGATTATATCACACTTGAGACACTTTTCAAGACGAATTCACTTTCTATACAGAGTTTTCTTGAAGAAATGAAGAAAGAAAACAGAAAATCAGGTGGTTTGTTCAATTCGACAGTTATTTTCGATATTTCGACTATGGCTTTCACACCAGATGAAAGGGATATCACAGAAACTCTGATGAATATTCTAGAAGATATGGTGAAAATCATGAAGAATACCACCAGAGTTATAGACCATCAAGGTTTCGACCCTTTTTTGAAGATTTTAGGTACTGCGACATATGCAGATATACAGGAAATTATCGTAGAATCTGTTGAATTTGCCAGTGTTAAAGAAGAAATAAATCAGAAAATTCTTCAGGATTTCAATGAAGCAAATAAATTCGTTAAACAGAATTACGAGCTTTGTAGACCAATTCACAATGATTCTTCAGCATGGAATCAATTAAATTGGGAAAAAGATGAACATTCTTTAGAAGAAATCAAAGCTATTATGGTCACATTGAATTCTTGGAAGAAAGATATCAAAGAGAAAATATTAGATGCCAATAAAGGAATCGTAAATGTCAATGGAGCCAGAATCAGAGGCAATTTAGGACCACATGTGAATACTAGATTAGATTGTATGAAAGATTATCTGTATAAACTCATGGGAGCCAAATCATTAGAAACTGCGAAGAATTTGCAGGATTCATTGAAAATCTCAATGAAGCTAAAGACCGAAAACCGATTCTAGAGCTCGAAAAAACTGAAATTGACACTATGCATAATTTGTTAAGAACACGTTTCGAAGTGAATCCTTTGAAAACTACTGATGCTGTTCTATTAGAGGATATTAATTCATATTTCGAGGAAATGAAGAGAAAAATTGAAGAAGCAGAACAATTCAAAAGGGATAAAAAACCTGAAATGATGCAAAAATTAGAGAAAAGCACCTTAGATCTTCAAAGAGATATCGCTGCAACTGCTTTACAAGTGAATTCAGGAAGATTGGTCCTAGATGAAAGCGAAAAAGACCTGAATTCTGCATTAAAAGACATGAATATCATAAAAACTACGTTGTTTGATATCAAGAAATTCATTGAGAGATTCAAAGCAAAAGATCGCGATTACACACATTATCAGAAATTAATGGAATTAACGCCTCCTCCGAATAAAGAACTTGTGGAGCTTGAAGAGAAATATAACGATAGAAAGACTTTATGGACGAATGTTGAGAAATTCGCGAGATGTCATGAAGAATGGTTCAAAAGTCCTTTTCTATCTTTAAGTAGTGACGATATAGAAAAAGACATGAAAGGCTTTGAGAAATCAAATGCAGAACTTAAGCAAAGAATCATTAGTTTGTCCAGTGAAGGAAAAGACAAGGTTCTTGACTTATTCGTGAATGAAGTTCGACAGGTTTCGAATATGATGGGTGCAATAGTAGCTTTGGCCAATAAAGACTTAAAGCCGAGACATTGGCGAAAAATTTTCGATACTTTGAATCCTAATTGGCAGCCTAGTAAAACGTTCAATTTTGTGGAATTAATCGCAAATGGGGTTATGGAGAAAAAGGAAGCTATTGAAGAAATATCAACTAAAGCATCAGGAGAAGCACAAATCGATGCGAATATAGAGTCTATTGCAAAGAAGTGGACTGAATTGACGTTCATCGTGAATAATTATAGAGAGGCAAAGGATAAATTCGTGATAGGCACTGTTGAAGAAATCGTTTCAACGCTTGATGATCATCAAGTTAGTGTACAAACTATGTTAGGAACAAGATTTGTAGCTGAAATTAGAGATAAAGTAGAGGAATGGGAGAAGAAACTAGTGCTGATTAGTGATATATTAGATGAATGGCTATATTGTCAAAGAAACTGGATGTATTTAGAGAATATCTTCAATGCAGAAGATATTCAGAAACAATTGCCTGAAGAAACCCGGAAATTCTTCCAGGTTGATAAATTCTGGAAAGAGATCATGCAGAAAACTCATAAAAGACCGATAGTGCTAGAATGTTGCAGTTCTGAGGATTTATTAAGGAAATTCCAACAATATAACAAGGCTCTTGACGATATTCAGAAATGTTTGGAGAATTATTTAGATTCAAAAAGACTGGCTTTCCCTCGATTTTATTTCCTGTCAAATGACGAATTGCTTGAAATCCTTTCACAAACGAGAAACCCACATGCTGTTCAAAACCATCTTCGTAAATGTTTTGATAATATCAATAGAATCAGATTCACCGATGTTGAAGACTCCCGCGAAATTATCGCAATGCAATCAGCAGAACCTGAAATAATGCCTGAAAAAGTGCCACTTTCAAGTTCAGTGCTGATTCTTCCTGAAGATCGTGTAGAACAATGGTTGATGAAGATACAGGAGATGATGTTCAAAACGATATATGATATCACAAAACTGGCTTTTCATGAATATCCAGAAGATGGATTAGATAGAAGAGAATGGCTTTTCGCATATCCTGCACAGCCAGTGCTAACAGTCGATTTGATCACATGGACCGAAGCTACTACAAAGGCGATATTAGAAGTCGAGACTGGTCATAATTCAAAAGGGTTGATTGAGTTCTACGATTATATGAAGGAGTTAATGAATAAAATGGTGGAAATTGTTCGAGGAGAACTGAATACTTTGGAAAGAACTATGATGGGGGCTTTGATTGTCTTAGATGTTCATGGGAGAGATGTTATTGAATTATTGATCAATAATAAGGTGAAAAGCGTCAATGATTTCGAATGGACTAAACAATTACGATATTATTGGGACACGGAGGTTGATAATTGTATTGTTCGACAAACCAATACGAAATTTACCTATGGTTTTGAGTATTTAGGCAATAGTCCTCGATTGGTCATTACCCCTTTGACTGATAAATGCTATATGACTTTAACAGGAGCTCTTCATTTAAATTACGGTGGGAATCCTCAAGGTCCTGCTGGTACTGGAAAGACTGAAACCACCAAGGATTTAGCAAAAGCTTTGGCGATACAATGTGTGGTGTTTAATTGTTCAGATTCTTTAGATTATAAGACAATGGGAAGATTCTTTAATGGATTAGCTCAATGTGGAGCTTGGTCTTGCTTTGATGAGTTCAATAGAATAGATATTGAAGTTTTATCAGTTATTGCACAACAGATTCTAACAATACAACAAGCTGTGCGAGGGAAATTAGATCTATTTGAATTCGAAGGAAAAACTATTCCTTTGAATCTAAAATTCGGAGTATTTATTACAATGAATCCTGGTTATGCAGGAAGAACTGAATTGCCTGATAACTTAAAGGCTTTATTCAGACCTATAGCTATGATGATTCCCGATTATGCACTGATAGCAGAAATCATCTTATTTTCTGAAGGCTTCGAAACTGCTAGAGTCCTAGCCAATAAGATGGTGCAATTATATAAACTTTCTTCTGAACAATTATCAAAACAAGATCATTATGATTTCGGGATGAGAGCAGTTAAAAGCGTGTTGGTGATGGCTGGAGCTTTAAGAAGATCAGACCCTGCTACAAAAGAAGATGTTGTGTTGATTCGAGCGATGAGAGATTCGAATATACCGAAGTTTTTATCACATGATTTGCCTTTATTCCAAGGCATTATTCAGGATTTATTCCCAAAGGTTGAAATCAAGATTAATGAATATAAAGAACTAGAAAGAGCGATATTTGAGCAATTAGATCTAGAAAAACTTCAAAAACCGAAGCTTTTTATCACAAAAATCTTACAATTGATGGAGACGATAAAAGTTCGACATGGAGTCATGTTAGTAGGAGTCACAGGAACAGGCAAAACCAAATGCTATTCAACATTAGCGAAAGCTGTAGCACAATTAAACAAAGAAGGCTCACAAGATTATTACCATAAACAAGTAAATCTTTATAAATTGAATCCGAAATCCGTCACAATGAACGATCTTTTCGGTTTTACGAACCTTTTAACAAATGAATGGACTGATGGTATCGTGGCTAAAATCGTGAGAGATGCTGTGATAGATACGACAGATTATAAGAAATGGATCATTTTTGATGGACCTGTTGATGCTCTTTGGATCGAGAATCTGAATACAGTGCTTGATGATAACAAAATGCTTTGTTTGCCTAATGGTCAAAGAATCAAATTGCCACAAACTTTCACTATGATGTTTGAAGTTCAAGATCTTGCAGTGGCTTCACCTGCGACGGTTTCAAGGTGTGGAATGGTATATCTAGAGCCTAATCAATTAGGATGGGAGCCTATACTTGATACATGGGGGTATTTCCTTAAAGAAAAGGAAGTTGAACGAGAAAGAGAAAAAGAAAAAGAAAAGAATAAAGAAAAAGGATTAGAAGCTCCTCAAAGAGAAATACCAGTTCCTGCACATATCATCAATTTAATCGAAAAAGTTAGGGTTTTCTTTAATGATAATTTCGGGTATTTAAGACTTGAATGCAAAGAAGTAGTGCCTTCTGTTGATGTAAATCTAGTGAGTAGTTGTTTAAATCTTATCAATGTTATGCTAGATGACTGGAGAAACGCATTAGGCACTGCTATTGAGAAATTAACTCCCTATGAAATAGATAATTATATAAACATGATCTTTATTTTCTCATTTGTCTGGAGTGCTGGTGGCAATCTTCAAGACCTTTCTCGAGTGAAATTCTCACAATATATGCGTCAGAAATTCTTGAAACTGTATTCTTCCTTTCTTTTCGATGGTGAAGTCTTCGATTATTTCATCGATTTCCAGAAGAAAGAATTCAGAAGATGGACAGATATCCTCGTCGACTTCAAATATAAGAAGGAAATCCCCTATTTCAACATTTTAGTGCCAACTGCTGATACTGTGAAATATAAGTTTCTTCTTGATAAACTGATCTCTGGAGGCCATAATGTGCTTATTGCCGGGGAAACCGGTGTTGGTAAATCAGTTATTATTCAAGAATATCTCATGACAGCCAAAGAGTCAGAATTCGTGTTTTCAACATTAAACTTCTCTGCACAAACCTCCAGTAAAAACCTACAGGATCTTTTCATGGATAAAGACAAGTTCATCAGAAAGAAAAAAGACCTTATCGGACCTCCTTCTGGTAAAAAAATGCTGGTTTTCATCGATGATGTCAATATGCCTCAATTAGAGAAATACGGTGCTCAACCTCCTATAGAACTTCTTCGACAAATCATTGATCATGGAGGTTTCTTTGAGTTGAAAAGGTTGTTATTTATGAATGTAAAAGATTGTCTATTTATCACTTCTTGTGCTCCTCCAGGAGGTGGGAGAAATGCAGTAACTCCTAGACTTTTTCGACATTTCAATATGCTTTGGATGCCTGATTTGAGTAATAGAAGCATGGAGACTATTTTCAATAGTATTTTAAAGGGTTTTTTGATGGAAAGTGGCATTCAGGGTCTTGAAAAATATTCGTTCAATATCGTAAGAAGCAGTATAGAGATTTATATGAAGATTACAAAGGATTTGTTACCAACTCCCAGTAAATCGCATTATACCTTCAATTTAAGAGATCTTTCGAAGGTTTTCCAGGGCATTCTTCAGATAAAATATGAGAATTTGCATAATAAAGAGAATCTGATTCATTTATGGATTCATGAATCTTGTAGAGTTTTTCATGATCGATTAGCTGATGAAAAAGATCGAGATTGGTTTTATGGAAGGGTACAAGAACAATTGAAAGTAAATCTTGAATTTGAAGCTGAAAAAGAATTGTTTGGTAGCATAATATTCGGCGATTATACATCGAGTGGTAAAGAATATATGAGACTTGAAAACCCTAATGAAATCATCAATAAATTCACAGATTATCTCACAATGTATAATATAAACAGCACGAAAACCATGAATCTCGTCTTTTTCCAGGATGCAATAAATCATTTGAGTAGAATTTGTCGAATTCTGCGTCAAACGAGAGGAAACGCTCTATTGATAGGAGTCGGAGGCTCTGGTCGATCTTCTTTAACAAGATTAGGAGGATTTATTCGTGGATTTACCACTTTTTCTATAGAAATCACGAAGAATTATAAGGATCCTCAATGGAAAGATGATATAAAGAAACTGTTGAAATTAGCAGGTGCTAAGAATACTGAAGTAGTTTTTTTATTTTCAGACACACAAATCGTGAAGGAATCTTTCTTAGAAGATATCAATAATATATTAAATACTGGAGAAGTTCCCAATTTATTCGTCCCAGAAGATTTAGAAGAAATCATAACAGATGTGAGGCCATTAGCAAAAGAAGCAGGAAGATTGGATTCAAGGGATTCCATATTGAAATATTTCGTGAATTTAGTAAGAGAAAATCTACACATTGTTTTGGCTTTTTCACCAGTTGGCGAGAAATTGCGAACAAGAGTAAGACAATTTCCTTCAATAATCAATTGTGCAACGATAGATTGGTACGATAAATGGCCAGATGAAGCTTTGTATTCAGTCGCTGAACGAGAATATAAAGCACAAGAACATTTAGAAATACAGGATTTCAGAGAAGCTTTATGCAGGCTTTCAGTAGAAATTCATCAGTCTGTAAGAGAAAATAGTGAGAAATTTTATGAAGAATTACGTAGAAGAAATTATACAACTCCAACGAGTTATTTAGAGCTTTTAAAGCTTTATATTGATATGTTGAGAGCACAACAGAATCTTTTGCCATTAAAGATAAGGAAATACACAGTGGGATTACAAACCTTGAAAGAAACTAATGAAGAAGTGGAGACTTTAAAGAAAAAAATCGAAGAATTCCAGCCGAAACTCGAGCAATCCCGTAAAGAAAACACTGAATTATTGAAAGATCTTGAAATAAAGAACAAATTCGCTTCCGAAACAGCTGCTATTTGTAATAAAGACGCATCAGAAGCTCAACAGACTCGTGATGAAGTTAATGAATTAAAGAATAATTGTAAAAAAGATCTAGATGAGGCTGTTCCTGCTTTAGAAGCAGCGCAAGAAGCTGTTAAAGATATCAATAAGACCCAAATCAGTGAAATGAAAGGATATAATGTACCACCAGATCCTCTAAAAGAACTTATGTATGCAGTTTGTCTGTTATTTGGACAGAAAGAAGATTGGGAAACCTCAAAGAAATTGATGAGTCAGATGTCTTTTACTCAAGATTTGATAAATTTCCAAGTTGAAACTACCCCTGAGAAACGATTTGCAAAACTTCGCGAGATTTATATCTCTAAAAAAACATTTACTAAAGCTGATATCATCAAAAGTTCAGAAGCTGCAGGGTCGATTTTCTTATGGGTAATAGCTACTGATAAATTCCAGAAAGTGAAGAAAGAAGTGGCTCCGAAAGAGAAGAAACTGAAGGAAGCTGAAATAAAATTAAAAGAAGTTGAAGAAACGCTTTCTACGAAAATGGCTGCTTTAAAAGAAGTACAAGATACTGTGAATGAATTGAAGAGAAATCTCGATAATTCTGTTCATAGAGAAGAAAGTCTTAAACAACAGCAAAAAACTGCAGAAATTCAATTAGAAAGAGCGAAAAAACTTGTTAATGGACTTTCTTCAGAAGCAGAACGTTGGAAACAGAGTGCAGATCGGTTAGAGGCTGATAAAAAGAACCTTGTTGGGAATATACTTCTTTCAGCAGCTTTTATTGCTTATTTAGGTCCTTTCACTTCGAATTATAGATCAGAATTATTGAAAAAATGGATAGAAAGATGTAAACAGGAGAATATACCCACAGCTGATGATTATACATTAGAAAGGATTTTAAGTGAAGAAGTTCAGATGAGAGAATGGGAAGATAATGGACTTCCTGCTGATAAATTATCTCGAGAAAACGGTATTCTGATCTTTAATTGCAGACGTTGGCCTTTGGTCATCGACCCACAGAATCAAGCTAATAAATGGATAAAAAAGCTACAAAAGGAAAATAACCTACAAATCGTTAAATTAAGTGAAAGCAGTTTTCTGAAAACATTGGAAAATTGCATAAGATTTGGCCAACCTTGTTTATTGGAGAATGTTGAAGAAGATCTGGATCCTGCTTTAGAACCTATTCTCTTGAAACAGACGTTCAAAAAAGGCCCAACTACTTATTTGAAACTTGCAGACAATGATGTTCCTTATAACCCAGAATTCAGGTTTTATTTGACTTCTAAACTGATGAATCCGCATTATTTGCCAGAAATCAGCATAAAGGTCACTTTGATAAATTTCACAGTGACATCTTCAGGTTTAGAAGATCAATTATTGGTGGAGGTCGTGCGTTTCGAAAGAATAGAATTAGAAGAAAAACGTATTAATCTCATTATTCAAATCAGTCAGGATAAAAGACAATTACAAGAACTCGAAGATAGAATTCTCAAGCAAATCAGTGAAGTTCAAGGCAGAATATTAGATGATGAAGAGTTGATCAATACCCTTGATGCAAGTCGAATTACCTCAGAAACTATCAATAATAGAATGAGGCTTTCGAAGATTACTGCTAAGGACATCGATGAAGCTAGAAACGACTTTCGAGTTATTGCGAAAAGAGGATCAATTCTATATTTCGTGATAGCTGATTTAGCATTAATTGACCCTATGTATCAATATTCATTAGAATTCTTTATCAAACTCTTCAAGAAACGATTAGAAGTTTCTGAACAAAGCAATGACCCGAAAACACGATTAAAGATCATTGTTGATGATATCACTAAGTCTTTTTATGTGAATATCTGTAGAGGATTGTTTGAAAAAGATAAACTTCTATTCAGTTTTCTTATGGGAATTAAGATAAAAATGGGAGAAGGCTCGATTTCCTCGAGATTATGGAATTTTTTCCTAAGAGGACCTACACAAGAACCTCGTGAAAATCAAGAGCCAATCCCTTATATTTCCGAAAGAGCCTTCAAAAATATGCTTTCTTTATCAGAACTCAGCAATGTTTATAAGAATCTTTCAGTTTCGATGCGAGATCCTGAAGAATCGAAGATTTGGAAGGAATTATTAGAAGCTTCTGATCCTTGGGTAGCAGAATTACCACCAAGTTTCCGAAATTCTTTAGATGATTATCAAAAATTACTATTAATAAAATCATTAATGGAAGAAAAAATGGTTTCATGTATTAAATATTTCATAAAAAATACCCTAGGCGCTATGTTCATTGAATCGCCAATTTTCGATCCTAAGTCAAGTTTCGCAGATTCTACCTGTACAACTCCTTTGATCTTTATTTTATCGCCAGGAGCTGACCCTATTGTTTATCTTCTGGACCTAGCAAAGGAAAAAGAAATGGAATCAAGATTGAAAATGTTGAGTCTTGGTCAAGGACAAGGAGAAATCGCTGCAGAATGGATCAAAGCTGGTAGGAGAAATGGAGATTGGGTTTGTTTGCAGAATTGTCATCTAGCCATCAGTTGGCTTTCGAAATTAGAAAGAATACAAGAGAATCAAGTAGAATCGGAAACACATTCGGAATTTCGACTTTGGCTTACTTCAATGCCGACGAATAAATTCCCAGTTTCTATATTACAATCTGGTATAAAAATGACAAATGAACCACCAAAAGGTCTAAAAGCGAATTTAGGCAGAACTTTCAATGAAATAAAAGAAAAAGAATATGAATCATGCTTAAAACCTGTCGAATATAAGAAATTACTCTTTTCTCTCGCATTTTTCCATGCGGTTATCTTAGAAAGAAGGAAATTCGGGGCTATTGGATGGAATATTCCTTATGAATGGATGAATTCAGATTTCGAAACTTGTCAATTACAATTGCGAATGTATATTGATGAACAGCCAGAAATCCCTTATAAAGCATTAAATGTTCTTTTAGCTGAGATCAATTATGGTGGTCGAGTGACTGATGATAAGGATATGAGACTTATCAAGGCTTTATTGAGCAAATATTTCACTCCAAAGGTCATGCAAGAGAAATATTTCTTCGGTTCAACAGATATCTATCATTCACCTTATGAACTAACTTTAGAGCCAGTGAAGAAATATATCGCATCTTTACCTTTAGAAGATGATCCTGAGGTTTTTGGGCTGAATTCAAATGCAAATATCACTTTCCAACAGAAAATAATTAGGGAATTCATGGATACTTTATTAGAAGTTTCACCGAGAACTGTAGGAGCAGGTGCTGGTGGTGAAACTCCTGATGAGATTGCTGCGAAACTGGCCATTGAAATTGAGCTACAAATTAGAGAACCTTTCCATCCTATAAAATCTGAAGAGCCAGGATGTTTAGAAATATTCAGGAATCAAGAAGTTGATCGGTTTAATAAAATGATAAAAGTTATTAAAACTTCACTAAGAGAACTACAAAAAGCTATAAAAGGATTAGTGGTGATGAGTTTAGAGCTTGAAAAAATGTATTATTCCTTCTTAAATAAGAAAGTACCTGAAAACTGGACGAAAGTTTCTTATCTTTCATTAAAACCTTTGGGAACATGGGTCGCTGATCTCGTTAAAAGACTGGAATTCTATGGGAAATGGCTTGAAAAAGGAACGATGGATTCTTATTGGGTTTCTTCTTTCTTTTTCCCACAAGGGTTCATGACTGCTGCTTTACAGACTTATGCAAGAAAAAATATCATTCCTATAGATACTTTGGTCTTTAAAACGAATATAAGAGATTTTCATGAGGATTTCGTGAAGGAAATGCCAGAAGATGGCGTCAATATACATGGGTTATTTATTCAAGGGGCAAGATGGGATGTTGAGAAACATCAAGTTAATGACTCATTAAAAAAAGAATTATTCTTCCAAATGCCTGTTATTTCGTAAGTTTCAAGTTTTTTCAGATATTTTAATTTTATTTATAGTCTGGAACCTTTACAAATAAAAGACTATAATCCAGGCAATGTTTATAAATGCCCAGTTTATAAGACCTCGGAAAGAGCTGGAGAGTTGTCAACGACTGGACATTCAACGAATTTCGTTTTGTATTTAGATTTGAATACTGAAGAAGAACCGAATCATTGGGTGAGAAGAGGAGTGGCAATGCTTTGCCAATTAGACGAGTAAAAATTGATTAAAAAGAAAATTTAAATTTTTTTTTTATGAAAAAACAAAAAATTGATTAAAAAATTAAAATTATTATATTTTAAAATTATTCAAAAAAAATAACAAATACAATTAATTATAAAATTGGAGTTGCGCCCAAAAATTTAAATCAAAAATTGAGCGTACTTTTTGCTCATTAAAAAATTTTTTAGAAAAGCTATTTATTTAAACTCTTTCCGTCAAAAATTTAATTACAAAATTTAAATTTTCAAACACCCTCCTCAAAAAAAATTTTCTAATGTCTCTCGTCAACATTCTAAATATTATAGTTGAAAACAACCCATCAAATTTCCTGAGTCCCTTTCTCTTCAAAGTCACATTCGAATGCCTTCAGCCAATCAAAGAAGAAATTGAATGGAAATTGATCTATGTAGGTTCCGCCAAAGACGAGTCCTATGATCAAATCCTTGACTCTTTTAGTATGGATTCCCTTCAAGCAGGAGTGATGCAATTTCAATTGGAATCAAGTGCTCCTAATTACCAATTAATCCCCACAAAAGATGACCTCTTTGGTGTTACAGCAATCATCATTGCTATTTCCTTCAGAAAACAAGAGTTCTTTCGATGTGGGTATTATGTGTATAACAATTACATAGATGAAGAATTATTGATGAATGACCCACCACAAGTTCTGATCGATCGCATTCAAAGAAGTATTTTGGCCGATAAACCAAGAATTACACGCTATATGATTGATTGGGGATTAAATGATGAGGCTGAAAAAGCTTTGTATTTGGGAGGTGAACAATCTATGAATAAGCCGAACGTGCTTAGTGATACTACTAATTTGATGAGTGATCCGAATTATGGCTCTGAAATGAGGAAGTTTATGGGAGATGTTAAAACAAGCTTCATTGATAATAATAGTTATAATCCATTTAATACTTCAAATGGAATTTTTAATGAATTGAACAATGTGCCGAGTTTGAATGACTGCTTTGGGAATTCAGGGTGGAATGGAGGAATGAGCAATAATATGAACACAGGATTTTTTTAAAACTATTGATTTATTGTTTAATTTTAGTTATTTATTAAGTAAAATTTTCATTTAATTTATTAAAAAAAGTTTTTTTTTTTTAATGATTATTATTTCAAAAAATAGGTTAAATTTTTAAAAATTACTTGATTGTTTTGATTTTTACAATGGAAGCGAAATTAATAAACGCTGTTCTAAACATTCAGAGGGTGGTTCGAGGGTTTATCACCAGGAAGCGTTTCGATAAAATATTAGAAGAACTGTATTTGAAGGTTTGTATTTATCTTTAAATCTTTAAAATCAATATCAACATCGAAAATATATCAGGAAACACAACAAATAATAGAAAAAATGAATAAAAACCCTGAACTAAACAACCATCCAGAGTATGAATATATTGATTTTCCAGAATTGAACAATGAAGCCATATTAGAAGCTTTGAAATCACGAGCAAACAATGAGAAAAATACAATTAAAGTTCTTTTATTTCTTATGATTTTATATAATAAGTCCGAGTTTTTTTGAAGAAAAACGAGAAAACAAAGACTTTAAGTCGAGATTTTAATAAAAAAAACGAATTATCCATCAAAGATGTGAAGAATTCAGAAAGAAAAAACCCACTGACAAGTCAAATAACTTCAAAACTTCAACAAAAAGACCAGAAATGGGATGCGACTATTACTTCAAAGCCCAAATCTAAAACTCCTGCTGAAAATAAAGCGAATATTTCCAATAATTCCAATGAAAATAAACTACAAAGTTCAATGAAAAATTTAAAGAATCCAAATGATTCTCTTCATAGTCTAAAGGATTCACATCATAATAGAACTGGGAATTTGGCTGAATCGAAGCTTCTTTCGAATTCTTCGAATCAAAGCAAAAAGGAAGAAAATGATTCAAAGAATTCATCTAAGATCAGTGATAAAGATAAAATTTCTGTGAATTCTTCAAAACTTTTTATGAATCCTAATGCAAAATTGAATGGAAATAACAATAAAAATGACATTTCTGCGATTTCTTATCAGTATTTCCTATTATTATGAGTTCTGATAAATTCAATGAATTTTTTATAGATCGAACAAATTTCTTGGAACAAGCGCATATTCTCCAAAAAGTGATAAATTAAAGCCTTTATATTATGAATTCGATGTTTTTTTAAAGGTAAAATAATTAAAAAATCAAATAAACTGAAGATTCTCTGCAAAAAAGGCTGCTATTCAAATACAAAAGACTTTCAGAGGACATCTTTCAAGACAATTTTTATGTGATTATTATGCTTTGAAACACGTTTACTATAATATAAAGAAATTTTAATCATATAATTCTATTGGAAAAGGCGATCAAAACTATTGAAAACCGTTATCTAAACTTTAAGCGTTTCAAATCGAAGAAAATCAAGGTAATAATGAGAATTTTCATTTAAATATATATATATAAAGGAATATTTAAGCATTATGAACATTCAACAAAA
>JFJP01037906.1_pt1 | contig 35269 bp, 28 predicted proteins | sample 431651 | NCBI WGS metagenome assembly JFJP01 (sample SAMN02602958, study PRJNA72255) | Microbial mat metagenome, whole genome shotgun sequencing project. | biome: fresh water; feature: sink hole; material: water; isolation source: purple microbial (photo- and chemosynthetic) mats found in... | reverse complement strand
AAATCAGGAAGATAGTCTTTTTCATTAGTTCTGTCTTTTGTGTTTTGGATTTCTACAGTTAGGGCTAGTTAGTCAAGGATTAATCCTGTGTTTGGATTTGGCAATAACACATACCGTCTTTGTTAACAACAGTACTTTTCCCCGAAATCATCATAGGATATTATTCAGGTCTTGTCTCCCTATAATCGCCATTATTTCAACAATGTCAATATTTAACTTGTAATAGATGGAGTCAGAACCACAAGCACACCGTCTGTAACCTTTCTTAATATAATCAACTGATTCAAAAGAGAATGGTTGCTGTGCAATTATATCAAAGTATTTGAAAAACGAATCAAAATACTTATCTGCTTGAGCCATTCCAAATCGTTCTACCCCGTAATGATGAATTCGAATTAAATCTCCTTTGGCCTCATTACTTAATCTATATTTAGCCATTGAGCAATGACTTTGATTTGTTTAAAATTTGATCTTTACTGTCATCTGTAAAACCGTTATTCTCTGCTAAATCAAGCTTTGCTCTAATCCAGTCGATTTGAACTTGCTGTTGTCTGGCTTGTCTGATCAGATCATTAACTAACTCACTTTTGCTGGAGTATTCTTTATTCTTCAATTGTGCTTTTAACCATTCATCATTGGGTTCAGTGAATGAAATACTCTGTCTAGTCATAACTTTTTGGTGTAAATATACACCATAATCGAATCAATTGCAATTTTTTTTCCTATTGTTGCTAACGGACCGGCGGCTGCGGTAGTATACGCTGGTGGCGCCGTCCGCCGTTACGTGTCCTGGTACTTTAGGCAGGATTTGTCTCATTGCTAATATTTTATAACCTGAAATTGCAGTCCGGTTAAAAGGTATTAACCATTTATACCCTTATTAAATAATGGAGAGATAACTATTAACGGGGATCGGAGCATTATTTTTATTTTACCACATAATTTCTCAGCTATCTGCACTGAAAATAATTAAGTTGGATTTTGTTTCAACGTATTTCATTAACTTTTCTTAGTGCAAAACCAGGTGCTATTCTTGACACTAAGCTTAAAATCTTAGCACTCCCAACTTTAATTTCAAGTTTCCCTTTTTCAATCCCCTGTATCATTTCCGATACTGCCGCATCAGCACTTATAGCGATTTTTGGAGGAGTGCCTTGATGCCATGGCGTATCAACGGCAGGAAACATCACTTCAACTACTTTGGTTTTTTCATTTTGTAAACGAATTCTGAGGGTTTGAGTAAATGAGTGAAGGGCAGATTTTGATGAATTATAAAAAGGATAAATAACTCTTGGAGCATAAATTAAGCCTGTTGTAATATTTATAATTGCCGAATTATCATTTGCACTTATTGTTTTATAAAGTAGTTTAATAAGTCGAATTGGGGCTATTAGATTTGTTAGGTATTCATTTTCTGCAAGTTTCATCGCATTTTCATCATTTATGAAATCAATTTTATTTACAATTGCTGCATTATTAATTAGGATGTTTAAATCAGGATGATTTTCCGAAATTTGTCTGGCAAAAGCGGTGCATTCCTGGCTGTCAGAAAGATCGCATTGATATGTTATAAGCTTTGGTTCCGTTTTTTTTGCAGCCACAAGCTTATCATTAGATTTGCCGCAAATGATAACTATATTCCCATTTTGAATTAGCACTTTGCTTAATTCAAGTCCAATTCCTGAACTTCCTCCTGTAATTAATACAGTACTGTTTTTGAGTTTCATTCTTATCAAAATTAGTTAAACAATACTGCAAAACTACACTGTCAAAGATTCTTGTGCATTGACCTAAGTCAAAAAGCGATTTTCCTTCGGATTCGGCTCAATGTCTCTGGTTGAATCCCTAAATAGGAAGCGATAATTCCCTGCCTAATTCTTTGGTCCATTCCGGGGAATTCTGTAAGAAAATTTTTATATCTCGTCTCGGCATCAAGTAATAATAAATCACGCTCTCTTTTTTCTTTTACTATGTATCCTTTTTCAATAAATTTCATTAGAAATTTAACCCAAAAGATATCATTATTTTGTAATTGAGTGAAGTCCGACCAGCTAATCTCAAGCAATTTTGAATTTTCCAATGCTTCAATTGAAAAGTAGGAAGGCTTACTTAATACCATTGCAGAATATGAACTGATGAAATTGTTTTCAGTTATTATAGCTTTTGTAAATTCATCTCCTTTATCGTTGATATATACAAAACGAAACAATCCATTAAAAACATAAGCGATTTTAAAAGGTGTTTCACCCGCTTTTAGAAAATATTCCGAGGTGTTTAAGGATTTCTCTTTCCCTAATTTGAGAAATTCATCAATTCGATTATCAGGCAGTATGTTTTTTAGTTGTTCGGTCATATTAAAATTATACTATTCGTATCTAGAATTTGTTAAAATCAATTCTACAAGGATTTTTGAATAATGGTTGATATTATATCCTTGGTTTTTCTGTTTGCAATTGCGGGATCAGTCATGGTTACGTAACTGTCATGTTATAAACAAATTGTCACCGGATATTGCGCAGACACATAAATATAAACTCCGATATATACTTACTGTAGTTGGATAATATCCCTATCTGTGACGATTTATATTCACCATTTATTAATTAAATGCTTCCGGTTTTAAATCATCCTCCCCTACAGCACAGCCCCGTCAGTCACATAGGCAATATTAACCAACAAGGTATTCAGATGCTATTAGTGTGCGTTGCTCAAACAGATGTCTTTCCAACCAGATTGCATTGCATACCAAATTTAATAAAAAGATTAATAAATGTCAAGAATGAAGAAAATACACCGTCAGCGGCAAACATTATCCGGCAATATGTTGTTTGTCTCTTAAAAATACTTTAACCACAAACAATTTTTTATGAAAAACAAAATTCTGCTAATACTCAGCATTCTTTTCGGACTTATGTTTATTAATTCCGGATTGAATAAATTCTTTAATTATATGCCGATGCCCGAAGAGATGCCTGAGAGTATGATTAAATTAATGACAGCATTTCTTGAAATCGGCTGGCTGATGCCGCTTGTTGCAGTTGCAGAAATTATTGGAGGATTACTTTTTATGATCCCCCGGTTCAGACCACTGGGTGCAATTGTGATTTTTCCAATAATGACAGGGATATTCTTAACTCATATAGTAAATGCACCTTCCGGACTTCCAATTGCTCTGGTACTGCTGGCTGTAAACATCTGGGTTATTTTCGAGAATCGTGAAAAATACCTGCCGATGATAAGATAAATTACTGTTTAATCAGGTCAGGCAATTATCAGACAGGCAATAAAAATCCCTACATTGCAGGCATAAAAAACAATTGAATGGTGTCTGAAAAATTATCATTTCCAAATAAAATGCTGGCCGTTTTTCTTGAGAAACAGGGTGGCCCGTTGATTGTTAAAGAGGTCCCCACACCCATTCCCGGACCGGGACAAGTGCTTGTAAAAATTGCTGCGGCACCGATCAATCCGTCTGACCTTGCAGGAATCAGAAATGCTCATAACTGGATTGACCTTTCAAAATTTATACCCGGACTGGAGGGCAGCGGAACGGTGGTAGCTGCAGGAAAAGGTTTGCTTCCGGGTTTATGGCTGGGTAAACGGGTTGTGTGCGCTTCGCATAATCCCGAAAGCGGAACCTGGGCCCAGTATATGCTTACTTCAGCAGGTACCTGCTTTCCTCTCAGTAAAAAAGTCTCGGATGAACAGGGGTCAATGTCGATGGTTAATCCGCTTACGGCAATTTCGTTTTTTGAAATAGCGAAACAGTGCAATCATAAGGCAATAATAAATAATGCCTCAGCAAGTGCCCTTGGAAGAATGGTGGAACTCCTTGGAAATAAGCATAATATTCCGGTAATAAATATCGTAAGATCTCAGAAAAATGCAGATGCACTAAAAGCTCAAGGATCGAAATTTGTTTTAAACAGCTCTGATGCATCCTTCACGGAAAATCTTGGCAAGCTGGCCGGAGAACTGAAAGCAACAGTTCTTTTTGATTCTGTTTGCGACGAAAAACTCCCTGCGATGATTGAGGTTCTCCCGCCGAAAAGCGAAGTTATAATTTACGGGAATCTTACAGCTGCAGAACATATTATGGTTAATCCGCGAAACCTGATTGATAATAATATTAAGATCAGCGGTTTTTATCTCGGAAGCAGATCGCAGGAAAACGGTATTGTCAAAAACATGAAGAACCTGCTGGAGGTAAGGAAGCTTATGAGTACCGATATGAAAATCAACATTCAGGGACGCTTTCCGCTTGCTAAAGCCCAGGAAGCGGTTGACACTTATCTGAATAATATGTCTGCAGGAAAAGTACTTCTAATACCAAACGGAATCTGAAACGGTACGACGGTGTGATGGTTCGACGGTAAAACGGTACGATGGTATGATGGTTCAGAGAACCGCAAAGGAATTCTACTTATTCATTATGCACCATACTATACTTTGAAACAGGGGCTTCAATCTCCCATTCTCCTCATCTCCCCGTCTGCTCTACTCCCTGTCTCCCCGTCAAAACTTAAGCCCCGCAGCTCCACCCACAACAGGCATAGTTATCGTCGTTCCCTTAAGATCAACAGTAAGCTTTGTACCGGGTGCAGGATGAAGAGTAAATTCCTTATCGCTTGAGAAAATCATAATGGCAATCTGCTTTCCTGCAGGTATAACCTGATCGTCAGGTTCAAGCTCGAATGTCATCTCATAAAACTTACCGGGTACCAGAGGCTCGCTTTCGGTGAGCGATTTATGGTTCTGTAAGTCAGCCCAGCCGCGGGTTATTATATTGTCGGTTATTTTCGCATTCTTTTCACCATTCCAGGGTAATGCAATAATCCAGACAGAAAGATTAACCGCCGGTTTATCGCCCGAAGCTTTTATTTTAACTGTTGTTGTACCTGATAAATGAACTGCCTCCTTAAGTACAGGTGTCACGAAAAGCAATCTGTTTGGGGAGATCTCAGCCTGTGCCAGTGCACTTCCTTCAAAATTGAAATCATCTGTTAATGTTTCTTTTCCCTGTTTCTTTGCTTTCGTTGTACTGAGTTTGCCTTTTGCCGGAGCTCCTGAACTAAGGTAGAATGTCACGGGAGAAGCATCAGGATTAGGAAATGCTTTATATGGGGTGGGTTTTTGTCTGTTATCGTTTTCCCTTACGATCCATGCCTTCGGATCTTTCTCAACATCGTTCTGAATATCAAAAAGATACCTTGTAAACCATCTGTTCATCATTGAGAAAGGAGGCTCACCGCCGTGTCCGCCCTGATGAAGGTAAACCTGTACAGGAACACCAATCGCCTCAAGAGTATTTATAAATCGTGTACTATGGCTCGGCATAACATTCCAGTCGTTAAAACCATGAGCCATTAGAATTGCTGCTTTAAATGATTTAATATGAGTCATCAGGTCGCGCTGAACCCAGAATTCACTGTAATCACCTTTCACCCTGTCCTGGCCTTTTGCCATTTCCCCATCCCTCACAACACTATCGCAGTAAGCACAGTTATCTGGATTAGAATGAATAAAATCGTAAAGCACATCAACATCTTCGCCAAGATATCCGCCCGGACTGCGAACTAATCCATTTGCACGGTAATAATGGTAATATGAGTTATTTGGCGATACAGGAATAATAGCTTCAAGTCCCTCTACCCCGGTTGTTGCAGCTGCAAAGGGAATAGTACCATTATACGATGTGCCAGTCATTCCCACTTTACCAGTTGTCCAGTATGCTTTCACCTCTTCGGTACTGTCGGGTGTGGAATAACCTTTTGCCCTGCCATTGAGCCAGTCAATTACAGCTTTCGGTGCCAGACGTTCGATATCGGTTCCTACTGTCGGGCAGCCTTGCGATAATCCCGTTCCGGGGGCTGAGGAGTGGATTACAATAAATCCGTAAGCAATCCATTTTGTCTGAGAGGTTGATATAACCGGACGCTTACCTCTTCTCTGAATCTGAGTTGGATGAACATGCTGCACCGGCACTGTATTAAGTTCTTGACGTACATTCCAAAAATACTCCGGATTGTTTCCGGCAGTTCCTGCAAAGTAGGGACTTGACTCATATATAACAGGAAGCTTAAGTCCTTCTGTATCTGTCTGTTTTGGACGTGTAACATCAACATGCATTCTGTCGGGTTTTCCATCACCGTCGGAATCAAATTCAGTTTCAACCCAAAGATCGTGTCGGATCCAGTCTTTCTGATTCTCAAATGCAGGGATCTTCTGTGCTTCACCATTTAATATAACAGGAACAACAGTTGGAGTTGCAGAAACCTTTATGTCGCTATTCTGTGCAACAAGAGTTGATTGGGTGACAACCAAAATGGCAGCCAGTACAAGTAGTAAATTCTTAATTCTTTTCATAGGATAAGTTTCTAGGTTTACAAAGAAAAGAAAATAACCGAAAAGTGCACAAAGAATAACCGAAAAATGCGCAATCCCGAGTACTCGGGATTTCGCAAAGTGCGCAAAGAAAACGCCCTCCGGACGGAATTCGTCGGGAGGGCGTTAAGGTTAAAAAAATTAAGGAGTTGTTAATTCTTCGGCTTTTCGGGAATCTTCGATTTAACATAATCTGCATGTTCTGTCAATCCTGCTGACTTCTTGGAGGAAGCAATACCGTTAAGAATCATACCATTTATATATTGATTAATTTGTTCTTCGTATCCCCCCGGTACTTCATCGCGAAGTTTAACAATCATATCGATACCCTTTTTGAAGTTTTCAGTATTTTTAACACGCCTCAGATAACCAGAGAATGGCTGAAGAAGCATAAACTTCTCATTCCCGAAAGAAAGCTTGTCAAATTTGGCGGCAAGTGAGTCAAAATCATTCTCCCCGGCGTAAGTGTATAATGTACTCGTAATTGCCCTTGACAATTCGCCTTTAACCTTTACTGACGACAGAGCTTTGGCCTTATCAAATGCAGCAACACTGTCAATCATTCCAAGTGCAAGAAGAGAATTACCTGCTATTGAATAAGATGAATCGTTGATTGATTTCACAAACAGATCTTTATATTCAATCTTCTTATACCTTCCCAGAGCCTGAATTGCAGATGCGCGCACAACAGGTTCCGGATCATTTTTTGCAATCTCCAGAATGACAGGTTCCATAGCAGTTTTAACCGAATCATTTCTGAAATTAACCCTCTGAATTGCGTAGGTTCTTAAGCCCTTGTACCTGTCATTTATTGCAGTTTTAATCAGCTCAGCAGCTTTTGTGCTGTTAGCCTGCTTGCCAGCAGCAAAGTCGATTGCTTCGCGACGGTCCATATACAAACCTGCATTCTTATACTGAAATATAAAATTGTCGAGAGTTTTACGGTCAGTTTTAGTGCATAAAAGAATCTTATCACCGTCGAAGTTTATCAGATCGGGCCTTGTTTCAACAGGGAATGAGAATGTATCAGCCTTGTTATTAAGCCAGACATTATATCTTTTCTTCCCTCCGCCCTGATATACATCGATTGCTACAGGAAGTTTAAATATCTTATCGGCTTGTGTTTGTTTTACGAAAAGCTTAGCTGTTTTGGAGCTTTGGTCATAATCATAGCTGATATCAAGAGCAGGATGGCCGCTTCCGAAATACCACTGGTTCCAGTACCAGTTAAGATCCTTTCCTGTAACTTCTTCAAAGGCAAGTCTGAGCTGGTGTGCCTCTGCAGGTTTATACTTATTTGTAGTAAGAAAAAGATTGATTGATTTATAGAATGCACTGTCGCCAACATAATTCCGGAGCATATTAAGAATCCGGCCTCCCTTCATATAACTTACTGCATCGAACATTTCCTCCTTGTCGGTGTAATAAAACCGCACCAGATCTTTCTTTGCACTGTTGCTGAAAAGATAATTCTGCATCGAATTAAAATTGTGCTCGCCACTTGCATCAGGGCCGTGTTTATACTCTTTCCAGAGAATTTCGCCGAAGTCGGCAAAAGATTCATTTATTGTAAGGTTACTCCAGCTTTCAGTTGTAACATAATCACCGAACCACATGTGAAACAGCTCGTGGCTGATAACATCCTCCCATGCGTTTCCGTCAATTAGCTGCCGCGCATCCTGCTGAGCCGATGAGCCATGAACAGTTGCTGTAGTGTTTTCCATAGCACCACTCACATAATCGCGAACCACAACCTGGGCATACTTTTGCCACGGATAATCAACACCTGTTAGTCTCGAGTAAAGACCAATCATTTCGGGAGTAAGTCCGAATATTTTTTTTGCAACAGGGGCATATTCAGGTTCAACATAATAACTTACTTCCTTGCCTTTATAGCTTTCTTTAATAACTGAGTATTCACCAACAGACATCATCATAAGATACGGAGCATGAGGCAGGTCCATCTTCCATGTGTCGGAGCGGCTTCCGTCCTTGTTCTTTTTCTGTTTAACAAGCAAGCCGTTCGACAAAGTTTTGTACTTGTCAGGAACTGTCATTGTAATCTCATTTGTCATTTTCTGATTTGGCTTATCAATTGTAGGAACCCAGGCTGAATTGGACTCGGTTTCACCCTGTGTCCATACCTGTGTCGGCTTCTTTTTATCTGTTCCAAGCGGATTTATAAAATAAAGCCCTTTTGCATCAGAAATTGCAGCACTCCCTTTACTTTTTACCTTATCGGGCATTGAAATGTAGTCGATATATATTGTATAACTCTCTCCGCCTTTATAGGATCTATCGAGAGTTATTCTTAGGTTCAGACTGTCGTATTTGAATTTCAGAGGAACATTTTTACCTGATTTCAGGATCGAGATCTCTTTAATATTCATGTACTTTGCATCGAGTGTCAGAGAATCTGTAGCATAGAAATGAGGTTTGAGCGTTATCCATGCCTTCCCGTACATCCACGATTTTGAAAAATCAAAACTAACGTCAAGTTTTGTATGCACAAGATCGTTTATTTTTTCAGGTGTAGACCTGTAAATGGTCTTCCAGGCATCGGACTTTTTTTCCTGAGGTTTCTGGGAAAAACCTGTAACAGAGATAAGCAATAGTGAGATGATTAAGATCTTTTTCATAATTCTGATTATTTTACAGTATTGTGCGGATAAAAGTAATAATAATATTAACTCACGATAATCAAATTTGTTCAAAGTATTATTCAACAAATTGGATGTATCCCATATTTTAAATAGATAATTCAGATTCAAAAATGATTACAATCAGTTATATTTGAGTATTACTTAAATAATTTTTAACCATGAAAAATACAATTAAACTACTTCTGCTTCTGATGCTTGTAACTGCAGTAAGCTACGGACAGGAAACCGGTTACACCTTTACAACTAAAAAAGAGCTTGCTTATACACCGGTTAAGAACCAGAGCTCAACTTCAACATGCTGGTGCTTTTCAGGAATTTCATTATTTGAATCAGAGCTTTTAAGGATGGGTAAAAAACAGTTCGACCTTTCGGAAATGTATATTGTAAGGTACACCTATGAAAAGAAAGCTGAACAATATGCACGGATGCATGGAAACAGCACATTTGCCCCCGGCGGCGAATATGGCGATTTGCTGAACGGATGCCGTAAGGTTGGTCTTGTTCCCGATAATGTTTATCCGGGGCTAAACTATGGAGAAACCAAACACAATCATAATGAGATGGATGCAGGGCTCCTTGGTTACATGGATGGAATCCTTAAAAGTCCAAAGCTCACTACAGCATGGATGGGTGGCATAAACGGCATACTTGATTCATATCTGGGAAAGAATCCTGCAACCTTCACCGCTGACGGAAAATCATATACCCCTGCTGCTTATATGAAGGAGCTCGGAATCAATCCTGATGATTATGTAATATTCACATCATTCTCGCATCACCCGTATTATAAGGAGTTTGCACTTGAAGTTCCCGATAACTGGGGTTCAGGATTGTTTTACAATCTTCCGCTTGATGAATTCATGCAGATAATTGATAATGCAGTACCAAATGGTTATTCGGTTGCCTGGGCCAGCGATATGAGCGACAGAGGCTTCTCGATGAAAGAGGGAGTAGCTATAATTCCAGAGAAGAACTGGAATGAAATGACACCTGAGGAATCTTCTGTAGTATTTAAAGGCCCTCATCCCGAGAAGGTAATAACACAGGAACTGAGACAAAAGGAATTTGACAATTACACAACCACAGATGACCATGGGATGCATATTGTGGGACTTGCAACCGATCAGGCAGGAAATACTTTTTATAAGGTAAAAAACTCATGGGGCGTTACCGGAAAATATGACGGATTTATTTATGTATCAAAAGCATACATAATGCTTAGATCGACGAACTGCATGGTGAATAAGAAAGCTGTTCCGGAGGCTATTGCGAAGAAAATGGGGATACTTTAGGAGCGTAGAGAGTAAAGCGTAAAGCGTAGAGCTTAGAGCGTAAAGTGTATAGAGAATAGCTCAGGGCGCAGAGCGCAAAATGTTTGAAGACTTGCAGGACCTGCACGACTGCAAGACCTGCAAGACTTTTATTTTACTCATCCAATGTGCTGAGATCACCTTCCGGTAATCCGAGTGCCCTGGCTTTGAGGACTCTTCTCATTATCTTACCGCTTCGTGTTTTTGGCAACATTTCTGCGAATGTTATTTCTTCCGGGCGCGCAATTGGTCCAAGATGCTCGACCATGTAAGCAATAAGCTCATGTTCAAGGTCTTTGCCAGGCTTATAACCCATTCGCAATACTGCAGTTACATAGATCCCATTCCCTTTAAGTGTATGAGGCAGCCCTATTGCTGCTGATTCGGCAATTGCCGGATGACGGGCCATAACGCTCTCTATTTCCGCACTTCCAAGGCGGTAACCGCTGACTTTAATAACATCATCGGTACGGCCTATTATCCAGTAATATCCATCCTTGTCCTTTTTGGCAGCATCGCCTGTAAGATACCAGCCCTGCTTCTGATACTTCTTCCAGTATGTATCTATAAATCGCTGGGGATCGCGGTACACACCTGCAGTCATGCCCGGCCATGGATTCTTAATTACAAGGTTTCCCTCCTCCCCGTCCTTCACTTCATTACCGTTATCATCTACAATTGATATCACATTTCCGAAGAACGGCTTAGTAGCCGAGCCGGGCTTCAATGGGGTAACTGGCAGAGGGGTTATCATGAAGCCACCCGTTTCGGTCTGCCACCAGGTATCAATTATGGGGCAGTTTTCGTTGCCAATAACCTTATGATACCAGCGCCATGCTTCAGGGTTTATCGGCTCGCCGACAGATCCGAGAAGCCGCAATGTGCTAATATTGTTTCTGTTGGGCCATGAGTCGCCAAAGCGCATCAGTCCACGTATTGCAGTTGGTGAAGTATACAGGATATTAACACCGTAACGATCAATCATCTTCCACCATCTGTCGGGATAGGGATGATTCGGCGCCCCCTCATAAAGAACAATTGTGGCTCCGTTAATCAATGGTCCGTAAACTATATAGCTATGTCCTGTTATCCAGCCCGGATCGGCCGCACACCAGAATCTGTCTTCCGGTTTTATATCGAAAACCATCCTGTGGGTTGTTGCAGTATAGACACTGTAGCCGCCATGAGTATGAATCAAAGCCTTTGGCCTTCCTGTTGATCCTGAGGTATAAAGCAGGAATAGCATGTCGGATGAATCCATAACTTCAGTGTCGCATTTTGAAGAGGCAATCGGAAGAGCCTTCAGGTCGTGGTACCAGTAATCGCGGTCGTTTTCCATATATACATCTGTACCGGTCCGCTTAACTGTGATGCATATTTCCATTGTAGGAGATAATTCCATTGCTTTATTAACAACACTCTTCATCTCAACTACTTTGCCCCTGCGGTATCCGCCGTCGGCAGTTATTACAACACGGCTGTTTGCATCATTAATCCGTTCAGCGAGCGACTCATGACTGAACCCGCCGTAAACAACACTGTGGGCAGCACCAATCTTTGCACACGCAAGCATTGCGAAGATCTGTTCAGGAATCTGAGGCATATATATTGTTACGACATCTCCCTTCTTAACCCCCATGCTTTTCAGTATGTTTGCAAACTGGCAAACCTCACGGTTGAGAGCATGATATGAAAAAGTTCTTGAATCGCCAGGTTCACCTTCCCATATCAGAGCAAGCTTGTTCCTGTTGGCTGTCTCCTGATGGCGGTCAATTGCATTAAGAATAATATTTGTTTTACCCCCATCGAACCATTTATAAAAAGGAGGATTGCTTTTGTCTAAAACTTTGTCCCATTTTTTATACCATGAAAGATAACCAGCCTGTTCTTCCCAGAATTCTTCAGGATTTTCAACAGAGTGTTTATACAATTCATCATACTCTTTAACATTTGCAGCATCCTTTACCGATTGTGAAGGATAATAGATCTTTTCCTCGTTATTGCTTTCCATATTTCTGCTATTTAAGGTATAACAAAAACAAATTGATTTCGTTCGAATAAAATGAAAAATAATGACACAAGAACACCTTGACAATTGTTAATTATTTAACAATTTGAACTCAAATAACGGCTGAGATTACTTAGTTAATTTTGAGACCCTTTCAATAACTTCAAGACACATACGTCCGTTATGATACGGGCAAACCCAAAAACCGCCCTTATCTCCTTTTCCGGCTACACCCTCCTCATTTACAGAGGTATACCATCCTCCGTTTTTGACATCTATAAAGTGATTTTTTATATAGGTCCAGTTGTTCAGTGAATTTTTGAAATACTTCTCATCACCAGTTAGTTCATAGGCATTTAAATATCCCACAACGGCTTCAGCCTGAGGCCACCAGCTTCTGTTAATAATTAGCTTTCCTATTGAATTATCTTTTTCGTCAATCATGCTTCCATCCGGTTGAATTCCTTCAGCAGCAGCATCTGCTATTTTCAGACAAGTAGTTCTTGCTTTTGCGAGAAGAGCTTTGTCGTTTAACAATGAGGCAGCCTCATAGATAAGCCATGATGCTTCAATATCGTGTCCATAGGAATCTATATCCGAGGTGCTGTTCCATTGCCTGTCCATAAAACATATCAGGTGAGATGTTTTCTTATCGACAATTTTGTCAAGAAAGATTTCAACCATATCTTTTAACCGGTCTTCAAGATTTTTATCTGGCCATACCCGGTAGAGATTGGCATAAGCTTCCATTAGATGAAGAGATGAATTCATTGTCTTTTCATCTTTATGACTTTTTTCACCGATAAGTCTGTCGTGTGAGCGATCCCATTCGCGTGTAAAAACTTCAAAATATCCATTTGATTCCTTGTCAAGGGCATATTTTTCAAATAATATAAAAATCTCTTTTGCTGTTTTCAGCGCCTCCTTATCCCCTGTTGCCCTGGAATACTCACTCAGACCATAAATAAAAAAAGATTGTGTATATGTTTGTTTTCTGGTATCCGATGGATCTCCATTTGCCTTTACACTCCTGTATGCTCCTCCATACTGCTTATCAATGAAATGAGCCAGAATATAGTTCTTTGCACGTGTTGCAAGTCTGAGATATGAAGTATCCCCGGTCACTCTGTATGCAGCAGAATAAGTCCATAAGATCCTGGCATTCAGAATACCGCCTTTATCTTCATCAGGAAAAACCTCATCATCAACACTTATTCGTCCATAAAAACCGCCATTCTTATAATCAACCATTTTAGCTGACCAATAGGAAAGAATGTTGTTCGTAAGATTATCATTCAATTCTTTTCTCAGCTGAATCAGACTAATCATTGTTACTTTCTTCTGATTAGGGATCGACGATTGAGAGAAACAAATCACTGTTAATAAAATAACAGTAAAAAGCATTAAATACTTTTTCATAATCCGGATAGCTGTAAATTTAAGCGGTATGCAAATTACAAAAAATACCGGTTTCTAAATTGAAAAATCAGGCTATTACCGTATTGGCATTAGGAACTACTTCTCAAGAATAGTTTTCAGATTATTCAGACCACTCTGTATTTCATTTTACCTGTAAATGCCCAGCTCACTTTTGTCTGGTTCTCATTAACAGAAACAGTTGTCATTGAAGCGTCGCTTGTTGACTCAAATGGTTTAATAAAACGGATCTCATAATCGACCTTTTCGCCCTCAACCACTTTAAGAATTTCCTGTTCCCCTTTACCAACATTCTTGTCCTGGCTATCCCATGCTGAAACAAATCCTGCTGTACCGTCTGTACCGGTGAATTCAGTTTTCATATTGGCATCCATAGTTGCCCAAACGCTGTATTTATTCTGGTTTTTAAGGAGTTTAATATACTCAAAAACAGAATGTTTTGGTTTATTAATAACTACCTCCCTTGAAACATGGTATTCCTTCTTCATGAATAATCCGACAAGAAGTAAAAGAGCAACGAGGCTCAGCAGAGCAATAAGAATAATAAAAACAATTTTCATAATTTTCGGTTTTTTAGAATAACAAACCGGTTTAATTTTGGTTCACCATTCTTCACTTTGTGTTCCTTTGTGATGTCCTTTGAGTCCTTTGTGTTTAAAAAAGAATTTTACCACAAAGGGTCACAAAGGGTACACTAAGGAACACTAAGGACTTTTTCTATTGGGTTATTAGAAATCGCCGGTTGATATCATCTGAAGGTACCATACAGCTCTCTCTTCTGCCAAAAATCCTGTATCTGCTTTTTGCAATGAGGTCGTAGAAAAAGTCGCGGATAAATTCCGGGATTATTATGAAAGCATAAAGGATTTTCCACCCGCCCCCGATGTCTTTCAATATTCGAAGAACGGCAGTAGATTTCAGAAACACCTTTTCTCCGGAAAGGTAGACAACAGAATCAATTACAGTTGGATCAACTGAATATTTTTTCAATAACGACTGACCGGGTATTGATTGAACAGGAGCAAACCTTATTCTTTCTTTTTTGTCTATTCTGATTATAAACTGAACAGACCGGTTGCAAAGGTTACAGACTCCATCGAATAACAGTATTGAATCAGAATTTACCATTCCTTGAAGAACAAATATTTCTGTGATAAGTTGATAAACATGTTGATTCCCTGACTATCAGACATTGAGACAAAGAGACATAGATACTTTATGGACTTTAAGACTTTAATATTTATCTTCTTTTATTTCTCCTGTCGGGCAGTACATTACGAGGAAGCTTTGTCCTTGGCCTGTTATGATCTCCACGTTGTTGTTTTGGAGCCTTAACAGGATTATTATCGATTAACGGATACGGATGCTCCTCAATTACTGTTAACTGCTTTGTTATAAGTCTTTCTATATCCCAGAGATAAGCTTTTTCCTCTGCATCGCAAAATGAGATTGCAGTTCCGTTGGCCCCTGCCCTTCCGGTCCGGCCAATCCTGTGAACATATGTCTCTGCAATATTTGGTATCTCATAATTAATAACATACTCAAGATCATCTACATCAATTCCCCGTGCAGCTATATCGGTTGCAACAAGCACTCGTGTTGTCTGCGCCTTAAAATTTGACAGAGCACGCTGTCGTGCATTCTGTGCTTTATTTCCATGAATTGCTTCTGCTGTAATATTTTTCCTGTTCAGCACTTTCACAACTTTATCGGCTCCGAACTTGGTACGGGTAAAAACGAGGGCAGTTTTAATTTTCTCATCTTTAAGAAGATCTATAAGCATCGAATTCTTGTTCCCCTTATCAATAAAATAAACATACTGATTTACAATATCTACAGTTGATGCTGAAGGAGTTACTTCAACCTTCAGAGGTTTGTAAACTATTGTGCCGGCAAGCTTTACAATTTCAGGAGGCATTGTGGCTGAGAAAAAGAGAGACTGGCGTTTAGCAGGAAGTGCGGTGATTATTCTTCTGACGTCATGAATAAAACCCATATCCAGCATTCTGTCAGCTTCATCAAGCACAAATATTTCAACATCCTTCAGAGATATAAATCCCTGGTTCATAAGGTCAAGCAGTCTGCCCGGTGTTGCTACAAGAATGTCTACTCCGGTTCTGAGTATTTTTGTCTGCGGATTCTGATTTACACCTCCGAACACAACTGTACATGTAAGTCCGGTATGCCTGCCATAAGCGTTAAAACTCTCCTCGATCTGAATTGCCAGTTCGCGGGTTGGAGTTACAATCAGTGACCTGATTTTTCTTTTTTTGTCGAACGATTTGTTGCTGCTTAACAATTGAAGAATCGGAACTGCAAATGCACATGTTTTCCCTGTTCCGGTCTGGGCACAACCTATAAGATCGTTGCCTCTGAGTATTATTGGGATTGCTTCCTGCTGTATTGGTGTCGGTATTGTGTAGCCCTCTTCTTTAATAGATCTGAGTATTGGTTCAATAATGTTTAATGATTCAAAATGCATATAAATTTTTAAAGTAAATAAAATGGGAAATAACTATATCCCTGTTAATGTGGGCGCAAAGGTACTCCAAATTATCCAGATTACAGGAAAAGGATTAGAGCAGCAGAGGCTGTAGAGGCTGTAAAGGCAGTATATTAAAAAAGGTTTTTAAAGCCTCTAAAGCTTTTAATGCATTTATCGCTTCTAATGCTTTCTTACATCATCTGGAACAGACTGAGTAATCCGGTCAGGAAACTAATTACTATAATACTAAAGGCCAGCCAGTTAAGTTTGCCTACTTTGTTCAGGCTAAGGGCACTGAGTACCAGCGAAGCTCCTGAGCTGAAAAATGCAATAAGCAGCAATGGATAGTTGCCCCGCAGAAAACCGGGAAAATGGCTGTAATAAAACTCAGACTTTTCTGCCTGTGTTGTGAGGTTATCCATACCTGAAATATAAATCCATAATCCCTGAATAATAAGCGGTGCGATTAAAAGAACGGCCGCAATTATTAGTTTAATAGGCTTTTGCGAGGTCTTCTGAGTTTCCATAATAAAATGCTTTAAAGGGTTTATAGGCTATAAAGGCTATAAAGCTTTATTCTCAAATTGAAGCCTTTACCCCTTCCTGATAGGTTGTGGTTTTGAAGTTAAATCTTTTATCAAATTTTGAAGAATCAAAGAAATAGTCCCTGTCATACTGATACATCATCTCAGGCATCTCCTTCATAATAGGAATAAAGAGTCCTAGTACTTTAATCATAAAAAGCGGAAGTACAGAAACTTTATTTTTAACTTTCATTTCTTTCGCAAAAAGTTCAACAAACTCTCTTCCTGTGAGGGTGTTTTTATCTGTCGGCAGATGCCATACCTGGTTAAAGGCATCATTTGTATTACCAAGCAGTGCAGTTGCTTTGGCAGCATCCGGAGTGAAAGTAAAAGAATGCTTCTTATCGGCGTTCACAAACCAGTTGGCTGCTTTCCCTTTTTTGAAATTCTTAATCACAGTTTCTGTAATAAAACTCTTCTCATTTCCGGGTCCGTAGAAATCGGCTGATCTGGCAATAAGAGCCATGAGTTTACCTGATTTCACTTCATCAAGAATCATTTGAGCGATCTCTTTCCTAACCCTTCCTTTTTTGCTTGGGGGATTGATTGGCGAGTCCTCTGACATATGCGGAATAGCATTTATATCATACATATAGACATTATCAAAGAAAACGAGCCTGGCATTATACTTTTTACAGGCTTCAATTGTCGCTCTCATCAGTTTCGGCCATTTATCCTGCCATACATCGATCTTATAATCAAAACCAACAACAAGATATACCACATCAGATCCTTCAACAGCCTTGTCGACAGAAGATGGCTGCGAAAGATCAGCAGGAAAGAGTTCATCTGAAACATTTACCTTTCTGGGATTACGGCTTACAAGCCTGATCTTATCAGTATAATTTATAAGCTCCTTAGCCAGGACAGAACCGATCGTACCATTAGCTCCTAAAATTGTCTGCATGTTATTCTTATTATATTATTATATGTTTTTCTGTAGAGACGCGATGCCTCGCGTCTCTACATGTATTTTTTCGATTGCATGTTTCTGGCAATCTTTACAACAAGATCTCTTGGTGCAAAACGGACAGAATTTGCCATCAATGCGTTTTTAAAACCATGTATAACTACTGATTTTCCCTTCATCATTGCCTTATAGCCAAATTCTGCAACTTCGCGTGATGAAGGAAGGTTTTTACCGTCAAAAAGCTTACTGTCCTGCATAGCGGCAGCAGTCTGAAATCCGCTGTGGGTTGCACCGGGACAAAGTGCAGTAACAGTTATACCATGTTCACTTACCTCATTATTTATAGCCTCTGAAAAGCTAAGTACAAATGCTTTGGTTGCAAAATAGACCGACATTGTTGGTCCCGGCTGAAAAGATGCCGTTGACGCTACATTCAAAATCCTGCCGCTCTTCTGTTTAATCATGTCCGGAAGGAAAAGATGAGTTAAGTGTGTCAAAGACGTAACATTCAGATTTATCATCTGCTCCTGTTTATTCCAATCGCTTTTGGCAAATAATCCATAATCACCGAAACCCGCATTATTTATCAGATAATCAATGGCGATGTTCTGTTTCTTAATTTCATCATAAACCCCTTTTGCTGAGCCCGGAACCGAAAGGTCTTTACCGATTGTTAAAACTTTGATCTTATATTTTTCCTCCAGTTCTTTTTTCAATTGATCGAGTTTCTCCTTGCTGCGTGCTACAAGAACCAGATCATCTCCCTTTTCAGCATGTATCTTTGCAAATTCGTAGCCAATACCATTAGATGCTCCTGTTATTAATGATGTTTTGTTCATATTAAATATTAATTAATTCAGTAGAGACGCAATGCCTTGCGTCTCTTTTTAAGACATAATCATTAACAAATTTCATTGATGTTTGTTCACATTGATGTCATCCGGCATGTGCCCAGAAAGCAATCAGTTTCGGTTTCACCGCGAACCTGAATAGTATTTGCCTGGAGTTTGTTCCACGCGACAGGTTTCTTTGATGTGTATATATGAAACTGCCCGTTCCTCATCATTGTTGTAATATTATAAAAATCAGATTGAAACGGCTGCCTGAATTCTCCCGGCGAAATTTCTGTACCTGAAAGTATTGCAGCTCTGGATAATCCCATCTCGGCAAGACTTACAGCCGATGGAAACGGATGATCGAAGCATGAGGCATAAACTTTCTGAAAATCTTCTGCATGCGATTCAATCCATTTGCCATCATCCCTGAAAGATTCAACATATTCTTTAAATATGTTCATCCTCTGAATCCATAATGGATCAGCTTCGCTCAGCATAGTAATCGCGGTTAGAACCGATGCAGCGTCGGAAAGAAAAGACTGCCTCTGAACTGTTCCGTTAAATGACGAATGTCCGAGACTTTTTCCATCCCAGAAAAATTTAAGAATATTTTCAATAACATTCGAGGCTTGAATTTCAAGTTCAGGTTTGTCAAGAAATCGTGCGGCTTGAATTAATGCTATACCTGTAAGAGCATTTATTCCGCTTAATATTTTATTATCAGGAGATGGCTGTTTCCTTACCCTGCGTATTAAAAGTAATTTGTCTTCTATCGCCCTGATATGATTATTGTTTTTTCTTATAAGGTGGTTTTCTCCCTCAAAGTTGCCTTGCTTTGTAACTATATAAGAATCTGAAAAATTTTCAAACTCTTCAGGTGTCAGAACCTCTTTGAGTTCATCATAACTCCAGACATAGGTTGCCCCTTCTTCATGGTTTGTATCGGCATCGTGAGCCGAAATATACATCCCCCCGTTCATAAAACTTTCTTCGAGACACCGGATAATACCCTCTGCCATAATTTTGTAATCAGCTTTCCCGGTAACAGAATAACCCAGTGAATAAACCCACAAAGACATTGCCTGATCGTAAAGCATCTTCTCAAAATGCGGAATTGTCCATTCCCTGTCGACACAATACCTGTATATTCCACCCTGAAGATGATCATGAAGTCCCCGTTGAATCATTACATCAAGGGTTTTCGTGCATATTGTTTTTATTGATGGACTATCTTCAACTGAAAGCTGGTAAAGCAGATATAACAAGGTTGAATGTGAAGGGAACTTCTGACCGTTGCCAAACCCTCCGTTATCCGAATCGTAATATTGAGAAAGTGCCTTAATCAGAGATGTTTCGTCCGAAGCCGGAGGAATGCTTTCCTGAGGGATAAACTCTGTTATAAAATCACCATTCTTATCAAGGTAAGTTTTTACCTGCTCACAGACTGAAAGGAAAGATAACATTGAGTCCCTTTCAACAGCAGGGGCATAAGTCATAGCAAATACAGGCCTCACTGATGGTGTAAGGAAAACATTAAGAGGCCATCCTCCCCTGCCATTCTGACTGTTTATAAAGTCCATCATAAACTGATCGATATCAGGACGCTGTTCCCTGTCGACCTTTATACAGATGAAATTACTATTAAGATAATCAGCAGTAGCTGAATCTGAAAAAGCCTCAGAAGCCATGACGTGGCACCAGTGACAGGTTGCATATCCGACAGATACAAGTATTGGTCTTTTATCCGATTTCGCAAACTCTAATACCTCACTGCTCCACTCTTGCCACCACACTGGGTTAGATGTGTGCTGTAATAAATATGGTGAAGAAGAATTATCGAGGTTATTCCGCTCGAAATATGATTTATCATTTATTCTGGTGCTCATGCAGTTTCAATTTCAGATTATTGCTGATTTTATTAAATCTCTTAAAAACCAACAAAAAACCAGGGTGATTGTTCGGATGAAAACATTTCTGAACTGAAATGCATCAATATTATTTATAAATTTGAAAGCTAAACTTCAAATTTTAATAAAATGAATACCGGAACATTTGATCCAAAGAAAGCCCTGCAGCTGACCAAAATGATATATTTTGCTTTGGTTTCAGGGATTTTACTATTTACCGTTTTGGTGTTTTATATACAAACAGAACCATTTGTATTCAACGCAAACCTGAGCGATCCGATTTTGGTGATGATATTGATATTATGCTTTGTAGTAATACCAGCCGGTTATTTATTTGCCAAGAATCTCTACGGCAAAATCAATCCATCATTTTCCTTTGGAGAAAAATATCCGATATATCAGACAGGACTTATTATCAGATTAGCTACCTGTGAAGGAGTAGCCCTTCTGTCAATTGTAAACCTGCTTTTATCAAACAATCTTATCAACATTCTATTTCTAATCATACCCCTTTCCGTAATTGCTATGTACTTCCCAACCCCTGAAAAGATCGGAAGTGAGATTAATCTAACTCCATCGGAGATTGAAAAGTTTTATTGATTCTGAGTATTTCAGCCATATAATCTTATATTATGAGAAATAATAAAATTTCTGTTTTCTTTTTGATCATTTTAATGCCTTTATATCAGCAACTATTCTCCCAGTCAACTAAACTACCTGTAATTGATATCACCGCTCTCCAGAGTAAATACAACATCCTTCCATTTGGAAAAAACGTATTCGTTTTTGATCCGGCGATGGATATGAAAGAGATTCAGTTGCTTATTGATACGCTTTTTAACAGACAATCCCTCGGTAAGAGTGAGTTTAACAGCAACAGGTATGCACTACTCTTCAAACCGGGTACCTATAATCTTGATATTCAGGTCGGATATTATATGCAGGTACTTGGATTAGGGATTTCTCCTGAAGATGTAATTATCAATGGGGCAGTAAGGTCAAACACAAAGCATCATAACAGTGTCCTTACAAACTTCTGGAGGGCAGTAGAAAATCTTACAATCGTTCCGGCAAAAGATTCAACAGTTGTATGGGGAGTATCGCAGGCTTCTCCAATGAGGAGAGTTCACATAAAAGGCAACCTTCAGCTTTTCGATAAGGGATATGCAAGCGGCGGCTTTCTTGCAGATTCAAAAATTGACGGAGTAGTATCTTCAGGTCCTCAGCAGCAATGGCTATCGAGAAATACTGAGTGGAATAAATGGATAGGAGGAAACTGGAATATGATGTTCATTGGTGTACCTCAAGCACCTGCAGAAAACTGGCCTGAAAATCCGTACACCACAATTGAGAAAACTCCTGTTTTAAGGGAAAAACCATACATTACATCCGAAAAGGAACAATTTATTGTTAAAGTTCCGCAGTTAGAATATAACAGTTCCGGAGCTACCTGGACAAACCCATCCAGAACTGACAAATCAGTTTCTCTTAAAGATTTCTATATTGTCAGAGCCGGTAAGGATAACTCCGAATCTATTAACAACGCATTGAAAAAAGGCATGAATCTTTTATTCACACCCGGCATATATCTTCTTGACAAAACAATAAAAGTCAGCCACAAGGGTACAATAGTCATGGGATTGGGATTTCCATCGCTTATGCCTGTTAATGGAAATCCGGCAATAGAACTATCGGATGTTGACGGGATTACTGTTTGCGGAATAACAATTGATGCAGGCCCGGTCAAATCTGAATCTCTGTTTGTGGCGGGAGAAAAAGGTTCATCAGCATCTCATGAGGCAAATCCGACTTTCCTGAATGATTTATTCTTCAGGGTTGGAGGACCGTCTGAAGGATCGGCAGCAAACTGCATGATTATAAACAGCAAAAATGTTGTTATCGATCACACCTGGCTGTGGCGGGCTGATCACGGAAACGGAGTTGGCTGGTATAAAAACAAATGTGCAAACGGGCTAATTGTTAACGGAGATGATGTAACAATTTACGGACTGTTCAACGAGCATTTTCAGGAATACCAGACACTCTGGAACGGGAATAACGGCAGGGTCTATTTTTACCAGAGCGAAATGCCGTATGACCCTCCTTCTGTTGATGAATGGAAACATAATGGCACATATGGGTATGCTTCATACAAAGTGTCGGACAATGTAAAATCTCACGAGGCCTGGGGAATCGGGATATACAATGTTTTCTACGATGCACCCGTTATAGTTGACAATGCCATAGAAACACCTGTAATACTCGAGAATAATATTCACAACAAGGTCATTTTCTGGCTTAACGGAAATAAGGAGAGCGTTGTAAAAAGTATAATTAACGGAAAGGGTGGAGAGATTAATATCAATAACAGAAAAGCTGCAATAAAATAAATTACTCTGATAAGAAACATTTAAAATATTTGTGAATGCTAAAAATCACAGGATATATACTCCTCGCAATTTCATGCTTATCATTTATACTTATTCCTGTCGTACCCTTTTTTGACTTCCCGGCAAAAAAAATTGCCGCGATAACAACTGTACTTATAATTGTCGGGGAGATTCTGTTTTATACTAGTATGTTCATTCTTGGAAAAGCTTTCTATTCTAAGTTAAAAGCGAGATTAACTTTCTGGAAATCCAAGGATAAAAGCAATATTCAGAATTCTGATAACCCGGGAACTCCTGGTAATATTGAATAAGATTTATCCGGGGTTGCCCATTTGCCTTTCTCAAAATGCCACGCTAATTTAAATTCTGTTTCTATGAAAAAGATGCTATTGATTATTGTTCTTGTTTGTTTTGGTATCAACATATTTTCACAATCGCTTGATATAGAACAAAAATATATCAATTCTGAAATACAATCAGGCAAATTGAATCCAGACCAGGTTAAAACGCTTGGTGTAAAATGGAATCTGTTTAATAAAAGATTCAGGTATCCTGAACTTCCGCTCAACAAAGTTACAAATGAAGTAGATTTTTCTGACACCCTGGCTTTTGACGACAAAAAAAGGAATATCATTTTTGAGAGAAGCCTCGAATGGATTGCAATTAATTACGGAAGCATATTGCATAAAGATCCTGATTCGGGAAAAATAATTGCAAATGGAAATATGAACATTACACATACTGCAGACTATAAGGGTTCATTTGGTTCACTTGTTGATTATCAAACAGTTACTTCGGCAAATTATACAATGGTTCTCACCATCAAGGACAATAAAATGAAATACAATATTATTAACATAGAATACACATTCACTGACAATTACGGATCGTCATATACTCTCCCTATAACTTCACTTTTCCCTGTTTTTTCAAATGATGAATCACAATGGAAGAGATTCCTGACCGTTCTTTATGAAAGCAAACAAATTTTCTACATTTCTTTAAAAAATTCACTCACAGAATATATAAATAAAACAAACGAAGATTATAATTTTTAAAGCCAGGTACTGTGTGCAGGATGCAGGATGCAGGGCGCAAGGTCTTCGGTCTTCGGACTTTGAACTTTGAACTTTGAACTTTGAACTTTGAACTTATGAAACGAATCAACAGCATTGACACTACCCGAGGCCTCGTTATGGTAATAATGGCCCTCGACCATGTGCGTGATTTCATGCACAAAACATCAATGACACATAGTCCCACTGATCTTCAAACCACCACAGGAATTCTCTTTTTCACCCGCTGGATAACACACCTGTGTGCTCCTACATTTGTATTTTTGTCGGGTGTATCTGCATATATTTCCTTTAAAAGAAAAAACAATATTTCAGAAACAAGACGATTTCTGATAACAAGAGGTCTGTGGCTTCTGTTGCTCGAATTTACTGTTATTAATTTCACACTGTGGTTCGACATACACTTCAGACTTGTAATTATGGAGGTAATTGCTGCTATTGGTCTAAGCTTCATAGTTCTGGGCCTCCTGCTAAAACTTAATTCAAGGGTAATCGGTGCAATAGGATTAGTTATAATCTTTTCTCATAATTTATTACAGGGAATAAATTTGCCTGATAACCCTGTTGTACAGTTTTTTGCAAATATTCTCTTTCGTCCAGGGATGATGCAGCTAACCCCTGACTTTTCAATGTTTACCGCATACCCCCTTGTACCATGGCTTGGAATAATGCTTACTGGATTTGCATGTGGAGAGATCTTTGAGCTTAATGAGGAAAAAAGGAAGAAAATATTCCTGTGGTCCGGAGTATCGGTCCTGCTTCTATTCACAATTATCCGTGCAATAAATATTTACGGTGATCCTTCAAAATTTACTGAACAGAAGTCGGGATTATTCTCGTTTCTATCATTTATAAATGTTACGAAGTATCCTCCTTCACTCCTCTTCACGTTGCTCTTCATTGGAATAATGTTTATAATTCTATTTGTTTCTGAACACAAACAAAACAGAATATCGGAAGTGCTGACAGTCTACGGAAGGGTGCCGTTGTTTTACTTCATAATTCATCTGCTTATTATCCACTCCATGATGATGGGAATGCTTCTGATTCAGGGATATGCACCGGGTGAGTTTTTATTTGGAGCTTTCAATAACGGAAGACCAAAAACAGGTGAAGGAGTTGATCTCCGGATGGTCTATGTTATCTGGATTTTTGTTGTGGTGCTTCTGTATCCTATATGCAAATGGTATGGGAATTACAAGACATTGCATCCGGAAAAGTGGATCCTCAGATACATTTAAATAAGTAAGAAGAAATTTTCAGCAATACGGATATAAATATTCTGCATCTACTCAACTCTCTAATATTTCGGTGCTCTGCACCTTTAATACTCTTGCAGAACCATATTTCTACAAATATTTTGCAGCTCTGCTGCATATTAATACTTCTAGAGATAGTAAGCATTCAGATAGCTTCAACACCTTAAGGTATTGACTATTAATTCGGTGCGGAGCACCGGAATATTTGTAGCTGCGAAGTTATTGTCGGGTTCAAAGGTGCAGAGCACCGAAATAATAAGAGCAGAAGAAAATAGAGACGAAAGTGTTACATGCATTATTCCTTAACAACTGTTTTCTTAAACATAATATGATGCATAATAAACAGCACACCTGTTAAGAAGAAGGGACCCACTACGATTATTGAACCAGGATTGCCTGTAAAAGAATGGAAGAAAATCAGACCAAAAACAGAGGCCACAATAAACAATATTCCGCCAAGAAGTTCCCTCTTCCATGCAACTATTAGGATCCCTGTAAGTATCAGAACAGAAATATTGTGAATCAGGAATCCGAGTAGTTTCTGTCCAAAAGATGCGGTGCCATCAAATGCATCAAGAGAAAACATCCCCATAAAAAGGATTGCCAGAATTGTGAAAACCCTTGGTATGTAATAAAGCGCTCTTTCTTTCATGGCTAAGTCCTTTAAAATTCAATATACTAAGATAAACAATTATTTCATCAGAAAACTCACAATTTTTGTTTTGAATTTTGAATACGGCGGATACCTCAGCCAAATATCCAGAAGGTTTGACTTATTAAGTACCGACCTCATATTTGAAAATGTTTCAAAAGATTTCTTACCATGGTACCTTCCTATGCCGCTGGGACCTATTCCTCCATAGGGAAGAAAAGCCGAGGCAATTTGTGTTACAGTTTCATTTATGCTTGCACAGCCCGACTGAGTCTTATTCATAAATTCCCTGATAGTTTTTTTGTTTGTGCAGAAAATATATGTTGCCAGCGGTTTAGGATTCATCTCAATAATCGGGTAGATCTCTTCAATGTTTTCATAATCTATAACAGGAAGAACCGGACCAAATATCTCATCCCTCATGACCGCATAGCCGGGTTTTATATCTTTTAAGACAGTAGGAGAAACATACCTGGTGGCAGTGTCTGTTATGCCACCGGTGACTATCTGTCCGCTAGCCAAATACCCTTTTAACCTTAAAACACTTTCGGGACTTATTACCCTTGCAAAATCATTTGTATTCTGAGGATCTGAACCATAAAACTTTTCAATTTCCGATTTGATCAATTGAAGAAATTCTTCCTTAACTTTTCTATCAACTAATACATAATCAGGACTAACACAAGTTTGTCCGCAATTTATAAGCTTTCCCCATGCTATTCTTCTTGCAGCATAATCGAGCCGCGCATCGGCAGTTACAACACATGGGTTTTTTCCTCCAAGTTCAAGCGATACTGGAGTAAGATGCTCAGCTGCTTTCCTCATAACATGCTTACCAACACCAGGACTGCCGGTAAAGAAAATATAATCGAATTTTTGATCGAGAAGGAAATCGCTTACCGAATGATCACCATCAATCATAGAAACAAGTTCGGCAGGAAAATGACTAAGGATATCTGACATAACTTTTGCAATCTCGGGTACCTGTCTCGATACTTTAAGTATTACACAGTTACCTGCTGCAAGAGCCCCGACAAGCGGCATGAAAGCAAGCTGGAACGGAAAATTCCATGGTGACAGAATCAAAACCTGACCATATGGCTGGGGATGAACATAGCAGTGCGATATAAAATGAACTATCGGAGTTCTTACCCTCCTCTTCCGCGACCAGCCTTTGAGTCGGCTGATTATATGGTTAATTTCGCTTATCACAAACCTCGATTCTGTTGCAATAACCTCAAATTCAGGCTTATGGAAATCATTCCAGAGTGCATCAACAATCTGTTGCTCATGCTCAATAATGAGTCCTCGCAACTTCTTCAGAACCTCAATCCTGTACCTGACGTCAAATGTCTTTCCCGTTGCAAAGAATTCTCTCTGCCTTTTCAGAATCAGACCAATCTCTTCTTTTTCCATTCCTCTTCGAGCAGTATTAATTGTTTTGAAATATCTGAAACTCCTGCACCCTCTTTTACCGGGATATTATTCAAACAGTATTCAGCCATAGCCGTAATAGTAAGACTGGGATTAACTCCTATATTACCCTGAATCACAGATCCATCGGTAATATAAAAATCCGGATATCCATGTACCTTAAGATTCTTGTCAACAACACCGTTTTCAATACTCTCCGACATTGGACAACCTCCCAGAATATGTGCAGTCGTTGGGCGGTCGAAAAAGACTTCAAGCAAAATATTCTGGGGAACACCTGCCACCTTTTTTGCATAACGCTCCATAACTTCCTGACCTATTGGAATAAACGCGGGAACTCTTTTCTGTCCATGGTTGTCAATTTTCATCTTTCCTCCGAAAATGTTGTTTTTCCATATCATCTTCATTGCATTATCTGCCGTCTGCATAACAAGGAATATTACCATACCGGTGGACCATTTAAAGTTAAAAACAGTTTTCAGGAAAAGCCAGGGGTGTGTAACAGATTTTCTGAGAAGCATTCCGGTTCTAATAAGTGAGTTTGAAGCACCTGCAACAGACAAACCGAAGAACCATTTCATTGCATTGGAATTGTCGGGGTATTTTACTATCTCCACATGGGTATGTGCATCGGGACTGAATACCGATGTAATTGCCAGTCCGTTATTCATTTTCTGAGGAATCCCTGAGACGGCACACAGGGTTTCGGCATTGGTTCGCAATTCATGTCCGAGTTTATCTGAAAGTAATGGCAGCGTATGGTATCTGTATTTCTGTTTCAGAAGCAGCTCAAGCGTGCCCAGGGCTCCGCCGGACACAATTAATCCGCGTGCCTGGAAAGTATTCTTTTTCTTACTGAAAAAAGAGGTAAGTTTTTTTGTTTCAACATTATACAGATTATCAATATAAGAGATCTTTTCAGCTTTAGTCTCAGGAAGGATTTTAACTCCAAGTTTTTCCGCAAACCAAAGGTAATTTCTGTCGAGTGTATTCTTGGCATTCTCGCGGCAGCCCACCATGCAGCCCCCGCATTCAATACAACCCTTTCGCATCGGACCTAAACCGTTGAAATAGGGATCTGACTCGGTTTCGAGGCCATCGATATTAACGGCAACGTATACTGAATCGAATGTATCATGGGCATTCATCTCTTTTGAAACCTCCTCAAGAACTTTATCCTCAACATTCAGTTTGGAGTACTTTTTTCTACCCAGCATAAATGAAGCCCTGTCGTAAAATGGTTCAAGGATCTTCTTCCAGTCGCCAAATCTTGTCCAGGAGAGATTGCTAAAAAACTCGTCGGGAGGAATATATAATGTATTCGCGTAAACCAGACTACCGCCTCCTACCCCTGTACCGCTTAATATACTCGCAGTTGAATAAAATGAAAGCTTTTGAAAGCCAAAGAACCGAACTGCAGGCACCCATAGATATTTACGAAGGTTCCAGTTGGTTTTCGGAAAATCTGTGGGATTGAACCGTTTCCCCTGTTCAATCAGAAGCACAGAATAACCTTTTTCAGCAAGGCGGAGACTGGCAACGCTCCCTCCGAAACCTGAACCGATAACAATATAATCGTATATCATTTACAATGTATTACAAAGATGGAATAGTGTAAATATAGAGAGTTGATTTGATAATGGTGCAGAAAATTTTAAAAAGCTGTAGAGGCTCTATAAGCTGTAAAGGCTTAGGAGGAAGTATTCAAAACATTAGTGATTAATATTGCGCCCGCTATGGTCATAGGCGTCATCTTAATGTATTATATTCATGCAAATTAGTGAGATAGTCAATTGCAACTTTAGCTTAAAGCATTGAATATATGCCTGATAAATTTCCCCTCCTTTTGAATGCTAATCTCAATACACATCTTTTTTAATTAGTTCCTGCTGTGAGGAAGGAGATCCCTCATTCCTCCAAATCTACGCAAGCTACGATTTGTCTGAATTCGGGATGACAGGTTGTTTTGTGGGACTTAGGAGGAAGAAGCGGCGATTCGCATCGAGATTGTATTCATAAAGTATTTCAATCGCGAATCGCCGCTTCTTCCTCCTTCTAATCAACTACATACCTGTCATCCCGAGCGCTAGCGAGGGATCTCCTTCCCTCTATCCGAAAGAGGCATTAATTTGAGATGTGATATAAGATTAGTTTTGAAGGAGGGGAAACTTTTTATGCAATATATTTTCATCATCGATGCATAAGTTTACACGTATGCCCCGGAGGGGCGAAATAAAACAAATCTGAACAATAACCCCATCATCTAATAAACAATCATCACTTTAATGGATCTTTTTATATCTTTAAGAATAATACCAGAAAATCCATTGTTAGAACAAAATTATTGGAATAATATTTGTTGTTAATTAATTAACAACTGAATTCATGAAAAAACTTGTTTTGCTCTTATTTCTGCTCCATTTATTTTTATTCTGCAATGCTCAGATAATACGAGGTACGATTTTGGATCAGTCAAATGGCAACAAAATAGATAAAGCCACGATATATATTAACGGAACATCAGCAGGGACATATTCTGATAAAGAAGGGTACTACGAACTCGACATAACAAAATATACTTCAATGCCCTTAACAATTAGTGCATTAGGATATTATTCTGTAACACTCTATGATTTTTCAAGGGAAAAACAATTTGTGACCTACCTGACACCTAAAATATTTGAATTGAATGAAGTTGTTATTAATTCAAAAAAAATTGACAGGGAAAGGCGAGCGAACTTAAAAATTTTCAGGGACGAATTTCTTGGGACTACTGACAATGCCAGTAAGTGCGTAATTATAAATGAAAACGACCTCATTTTTAGATACAGCCGGGATAATGATACTTTAAAAGTTATGGCGTTAAAGCCTCTTGAAATTTACAATTATGCTTTAGGATACAAAATCACATATTATCTTGACAAATTTGAGTTCTCCGGCAAGGATAAAACATTCAATTATACAGGGAATATAATTTTCAATGAAGATCTTTCACCTGAGGGTGCAAAAAATCAGGCATTGGAAAGAAAAAGAAAATATGCTTACCAGGGATCCAGAATTCATTTTTTCAGAGCCCTTTGGTCAAATAATTTAGAACATACAGGATTTGAAATCAGGAATTCTAAATATGAAATTCTTAACTGCTCTGATATATTACATGCCGGAGATAGTTTAAAAAAATATCTTACATATAAAGAAGAACTAAAGATTTACTATTACTCAACATATCCAACCAGCAATATTAAATTTCTTAAAGAATATGTATATTTCGATAATGCCGGATATTTCGATGCGTCAGGTATAATCTGGGAGGGCAAGTTGGCAAAACAACGAATTGGAGACCTTCTTCCATACGAGTACAAAATGAAATAATTTCGTCAGTCTAACAAAAGAATTAAATAAACAGAACAGCATATAATATTAGATATACATGAGGATATTAAATGTGTTATTAATCCTGACATCCTTTTTAAGCACTCAATTCCGGGAGACTGCAGCAACTCCTAATTTAGCTCCAGAAGAAGATTCTCTTAAGATAATTGAGAAGGTGTATCTTCACATTGATCGCGACCGTTATTCCCCTGATGATGATATATGGTTTAAGGCTTATCTCATTGATGCCTCAGAAGGTTTCCTTACTGAGAACAGCAAAAACCTACACGTTGAATTAATTTCACCAGGCCTGAAAATTATAGACAGTCGGATCGTAAGCCTGAATGGCGGATTGGGAAACGGGGATTTCAAAATTCCGAAGGACATCAAGTCTGGCCAATACAGAATACGGGCGTACACCAATTATATGAGGAATTTCAGCGACTCGCTTTTTTTCATTAAAGCAATTACAATTATTAATATTTCAGAACAGGTAAATAATAATTCAGAAAGCTCACCGGCAGAAAAAAGCAGTCTTGAAATCAGTTTCTTCCCCGAAAGTGGTTCACTCGTCGATAATGTCCTTTCGAATGTAGGATTTAAGGCAGTTGATGAATCAGGAAATAGCTGTGAAATTTCAGGAAATCTCTATGCATCTTCAGGTGAATTGATTTCGACAATTAAAAGCACACACAAAGGAATGGGCATGTTTTCGATAAAACCTGTGCAAGGAATAAGATATTATACAATTGTTAAAAATGCCTTCGGAGATGTTACCAGAACTGAACTTCCGGAAAGTCTCCCGACAGGAGTTGTCCTGAATATTTCCAAAAACAATCTGAATGAACTGGAAGTGATTTTACGCACTAACGAAGCTTCTTTGCCGCTTCTTCTTGACAGGGACATGTCCCTTCTGATCTCCTCCAAAAACAGACTGCTGAAAAGAATTCAATTAAAACTGAAATCTGTAAATAACAGTATAATTATCCTTACTGATGATATTCCTGATGGAATTAAATCAATTACTTTAATAAATTCAGATAATAACCCACTTAATGAAAGGCTCTTTTACATTCAGAATAATGAAAGCGTCGGTATCAGTCTCGAAACAAATAAACCTGTTTATAAACAACGCGATTCGGTTGCAGTAAAAATTTCTATGACTGACAATTATGGATTGGCGCCTGAAACCTATCTTTCACTGGCTGCAGTTGAAAATAGTTCTCTAAACGCACAATCCGTGTTTCCAATGACAATTTCATCATGGTTTCTTCTTGAATCGGATATCCGGGGAAACATAGAAGAGCCGTCTTATTATTTTGATCCATCCAATCCGGACCGACTGAAAGACCTTGATCTTCTATTATTGACTCAGGGATGGCGCGATTTTGAATGGAAATATAAAAAAGAAATATTCCCTCCTGAAAATGGGTTCACTGTTTCTGGAAGCTTAAGAAAAATACTAAATGAAACTCCAATAAAAAATGCAGATATAACAATCGGGATTTTTCAGGAAGGAAAACCATTCATCGGGGTTGTTCAGTCTGATTCATCCGGAAAGTTTCATCTTAATAATATCGACATAACGGGAGCAAGAAATCTTATCGCGAGTATTTCATCAGAGAAAGAGGCTGCAAGAGGATGGCTGATATTGGACTCAACTAAATATCTGCCTCCCATTGTTAAGAATGTTATATTGAAAACAGTGCTTTCTAAGGTAAAAAATGAAACAGCTATTCAGGATTCGGCAGTAAAATCAGAACTGAAAATTTTCATACAGTATTCAGAAATTAAAAATTCATTACAAAAAAAATATAGGCTATCAGATACTGTATCACCCGGAGAAGTAAGCATTATTGCAAGAAGAACCGATGCCCCTGAGTCAGCAAGAGCGAGAAGTGTATTTTATCTAATGGGGCAGCCTGACAAGGAGATTATTATAACTCCTCAAATACAAAAATTATATTACAATACAGACCAGTTTCTTGTGAGCAACTTTATACTTCTACCAAAAGGTACATTTAAGCCGAAAGGATCAAGTTCTCTTCACTGGATGAAAAATCCTCTTTTTATGATTGATGGGGCGAGGGTTACCAAAAGGGATATTGAAACACTTCCAGTGAGATTGGTTGAGAGAATCGACATTTTAAACCAGGCAGCTTCATATCAGGTATTTGGATCTACATTTTCTGTTACCGATTCTGGCACAGTTGCTATGGGAAAACCAGACGGCGTAATTTCAATAATTTTAAAAAGTGACTGGTTTAACGACAACTCAACTGTTTATCATTCTGCCAAAATGAAACTTACAGGATATAATGAGCCTCGAATATTCTATTCACCCAAACACAGAACAACCTTAATTGATGATTTCAAACCTGATCTCAGAACTACCCTATTTTGGGAACCGGATATAACAATTCAAAACAATAATGAAATCATTTTCAAGTATTTCAACGCCGATAATTCCTCGTTGATTAAAATAGTCGCTGAAGGAATTACCAGTACAGGAATCCCGGTTACCGGGTCTGCAGAGTATGAGGTTAAATAGGATTATTAACTACCTTTCCTACCTAAGGACATGTGCATGAATTTTATTACGCCCGCTACGGGGCTTATAAAGTTTGAGTATCGTCTGAGCAGGGCGATGCCCTGCTTTAATATATTACGCCCCTGACGGGGCTTACTTAAGCCAAAGAGTCATTTGGTGTAGTTATTAAGTTCGTAGGCCTTTTATAATATAACGCCGGGCATCGCCCGGCGATAGCAACACACCTTTAATCCCAAGCCCCGTAGGGGCGAAATAAAAAAGCAAAAATAAAAAGCAGTGGTATATTATCTGCTAGGATCACACATTATTGCGCTGACAGGCTCACCAATAATATGACAATTATCCTAAACTCTGTTTATAATTAACCTTATTTTTGCATGAAATGAAAATGTAAGATGAGTTGGTTAACAGATCTTTTCACAGTACAGACAGTAGCGCACACTATACTGGTTTACAGTATTATAATAATTATTGGTGTTTTCCTGGGAAAATTGAAAGTGGCAGGGATCTCTCTTGGTATAACCTTTGTCCTGTTTGCCGGTCTTGCTGCCGGACATTTCGGCCTCTCCGCAAATCATCTCGTAATCGATTTTGTTAAAGACTTCGGACTTATTCTTTTTGTGTTTTCAATCGGTTTGCAGGTTGGTCCGGGGTTCTTTTCCTCATTCAGGAAAGGTGGACTCTCTCTGAATATACTGGCTATGATCGTTGTTTTTCTGGGTGGATTTACGACTGTTGTAATTCATCTCGTAACGGGAACATCCCTGCCAATGATGGTAGGTATAATGTCGGGGGCAGTTACAAATACTCCCGGTCTGGGAGCAGCACAACAGGCACTTACTCAGATAGCAGAAAGCACTCCGGGGACAGCAGTTCCTGAAATCGGACTGGGGTATGCTGTTGCCTATCCATTCGGAGTTCTTGGAATTATCCTTACAATGTTTGCAATAAGGAAGGTACTTGGAATAAATGTTCAGAAAGAACTTGAATTATTTAACCAGGATCAGCACCCTGCGGAAACGATCCCTGAGAAAATAAGCATACAGGTTACAAACAGGGGCATATTCGGAAAAACAATCTATGATATTGCAAGAATGTTTAGTCACGAGATCGTCATTTCGCGTATTTTAAGAAACGGAGAAATTATACTTGCCTCATCCGAAACTGTTATATACGAAAACGATATTGTACTTGTAGTAACTCAAAAGGGTGCTATTCAGGATATTGTTTGCCTTATTGGTACTGAGAGCGAAATGGATATTTCGGTTAAATCAGGCAGGCTGATATCGCGACGTATAATGGTTTCAAATACCGAGGTTTTTGGAAAAACCCTTGGTTCACTTAAGCTCAGAACGAGGTACAACATCAATATAACAAGGGTATACCGTTCAGGCATAGAGCTTGTGGCTTCACCGAATCTCAGGTTGCAAATGGGTGATAAACTGACTGTTGTAGGTGATGACAAATCACTTGAAAAGGTAATCGAAGAATTGGGTAATTCAATAAAGAGACTAAACGAACCTAATATTGTTCCTATTTTTATCGGTATTCTGCTTGGGGTTATTCTGGGAAGTATTCCTTTTCATATACCCGGTGTTGCTAATCCGATTAAGCTGGGTCTTGCTGGAGGGCCGCTTATTGTAGCAATTTTGCTTAGTAAATACGGATACAAATTTTCGCTGGTATCATATATTACCCCCAGTGCCAATCTGATGCTCAGAGAGATAGGAATTGTACTGTTCCTGGCAAGCGTAGGTATCGTTGCCGGAGAAAGGTTTATCCCAACACTTTTATCTGGTGATGGATTTATCTGGATGGGATACGGAGCCATAATTACACTTCTGCCAATTGTCATTGTTGGGTTCTATGCCAGAATTTACCTGAAGAAAAACTATCTTGAGATCTGCGGTTTATTGTCAGGCAGCATGACCGATCCGCCGGCACTTGCATTTGCCAACAGTATTGCACAGTCGGAGGCTCCGGCAGTAGCATATGCAACTATTTATCCGCT
>JFJP01000020.1_pt1 | contig 35272 bp, 34 predicted proteins | sample 431651 | NCBI WGS metagenome assembly JFJP01 (sample SAMN02602958, study PRJNA72255) | Microbial mat metagenome, whole genome shotgun sequencing project. | biome: fresh water; feature: sink hole; material: water; isolation source: purple microbial (photo- and chemosynthetic) mats found in... | reverse complement strand
CACCGGGGTTACTGCCGAAATCGGGCTCGGTCAAACCGAAGCAACCAATAGCTTCACCGCTGGCCAATTTGGGCAGCCAGTGATCCTTTTGGGCCTCGCTGCCGTAGGTAAAGATGGGGTACATCACCAAGGCTCCCTGCACGGAAGCAAAGGAACGCAGGCCACTATCACCCCGTTCCAGTTCATACATCAACAGACCGTAGGCAACGCTGGAGAGACCCGCGCAGCCGTATTTCTCGGGCAGGGTCGGTCCGTAGAAACCCAACTCACCCATCTTGGAAATCAGCGCCGAGGGAAAGGTCTGACCCTGGGCATGGCCTTCGATGATGGGCAGCACTTCCGCATTCACAAAGTCTCGGGCCGCCTCCCGCACCATGCGTTCTTCGTCCGTGAGCAGGCCCTCCATGCCCATGTAGTCGGTGAAGTGAGTGAAACCAGCAGTGGCACCGGACATATCGAACTCCTGTGAAGCGGGAAGGCGTGTCTCATTCTGCTCAAGAAGGGCGAAAGGGGAAGGCTGTAGATGGGCCACCGAAAGAAAAATCAGAAATGGGGGTGCAGCATCAGACCATTCCTGATTTCAAAGAACTACCCGCAATGCCACAAGCCGCCATGCTTCGGCGAGGTCTTCGCGTTGCAGCGCGGTCTGGATGGCCTGTTCTAATTCATTAGAGGTTGTGGCATCTCCTGGTCTGCGTTCTGCGGACATCTGCGCTGGCAATTCGGCGCTATTGGCCAACCGCCCGAGGTCATTGCCGGTCAGGATTCGACTCTGCCTTAAGACTTCCGGCAAGGCATCGTAGCCAATGGGTCGGCCCACGGGCTTGGCGATTTGAAACAAGGAAGGGCCGCTGGCTCGGGTGTAAAAGGCACCGCCATTGCGGCCCACCAGATCCAGGCGATCCGGGTGGAGAATCCCCTCCTGAAAGCAGTCTTCCCGCGCATGGAAGGCGACAACTTCGCCGATGAGCATGAGCCCCGAGCCAGGCCCAGTGCCCAGTTCAACCATTTGGTGCAACTTGCATTCCATCTGAAAGGGACTTTCAGCCACCAACGCAGGCTTCACAAATTGAGCCGGTAGCGGAGTAAAACCAGACTTCACGAATTCATCCACACCATCGGGGTACTCGGCGCTGGCCACATTCATCTGCTGCACCATGGCATGGCTGACGGCGGCAATCACAAACTCTTCGGTGGCCACGGCGTTTAGGTAGGAGTGTTTCACCGTGCCATCGCGACCCCGGCGGTTGGGCGCAAAGGCCACCATGGGCGGGTTGGAACCAAAGGCATTGAAGAAACTGAAGGGCGCCAGATTGCGCAGTCCCTCTGGAGAAACGGTGCTGGCGAAGGCGATGGGGCGCGGGCCAATACCGCCACAGAGCAGGGCGTTGGTCTCGATGGGATTCAGCTCAGCGGCGAGCAGCGTGCGAAGGCTCATCAGTCCCCCGTTTCCCCGGCGGCACTATCGGCATAGAGATCGGGCAACGTGCCACCGACCAAGGTTTCCGGCACGGCCTCCAGGCGCTCGGGAACATGCTGGACAAGGTTTTCCAAACGACCCAGGCCTTCGATTTCCATCACGACCGTATCGCCGCCCTTGAGCCAGAGATTGTCGGTGATCTTGGAGCCGTTGAGTTCGAGGAGGCAACCCGTGCCCGCGGTGCCACTGCCGATTACTTCGCCGGGTTGCATTTGAATGCCGTACGAGGTGCGCTGCAGGATCTGGGCAAAGGTCCAATTCATGGAATCGGCATTGGCATCCGAAAGGCGCTGCCCGTTCACCGAGCAGGTCATGCGGGCCTTCAGCACGCCACCCCGCGCGGTCGATTCAAATGGCAGTTCATCGGCCGTGACGAGCCAAGGCCCAAGAGAGGTCGCGAAATCCTTGCCCTTGCAGGGGCCAAGCGAGAGCTTCATCTCTTCCATCTGCAAATACCGTGCGCTCCAGTCATTCATCACCATAAATCCAAAGATGGCGGCGTCGGCTTCTTCGAGTGTGGCGTTCTTGAGGGCACGGCCCGTAACAATGGCGAGTTCCAGCTCAAAGTCCAGGCGCGCTAGATGGTGATCTTGTACCTGTACCGGCCCAGGCCCCGTCACGGCCAGATGGTTGGTGAAATAGGTAACGGGGAAAAGATCGAATTCCGGAATCATCTCCAGCCCACGGTTGCGCCGGGCGGTGGCCACATGCTGACGGAAGGCGTAGCCATCCCGCATGGAAACGGGGCGAGGCACCGGGGCTAGCAGCGTGATCGCGCCAAGATCGACCAGCGCCGCCGCCGGAGGGTTTGCCACCAAGCTCCGGGCGATGGGCACCAATTCATCTTGGCGGCGGATGAGGGTCAGCATATCCACGGCCAACCGGGAATCCGCCGCGTGGAAGTCCAGAACCCGGTCGCCTAAAACCACGGCCCCAATGGCTTCGGTGCCATTTTTCAAAAAAGTGACAAGTTTCATGGAATCTCCGGCGGTTTAGTGAGTCTAAGGGATGGTTTCAAGTTCGATTCATCGCTCGGCACTTGACCCTTCGCCCACTAGGATGCCGGTGCCCCCCATGACGTCCACGGAATATGCCATCGCTCATTTGCCCTCCCATTTGCGGAGGTATGTCGTTACCCAAGATTACGAGGCATACACGCCTCGGGACCACGCGGTGTGGCGACACGTGCTGCGGCGGCTGACTTCCCATCTGCGGGATAGGGCCCATGCCAGCTATTTGAAGGGGCTGGAAGCGGCAGGCATCGGGGTGGAGCGAATCCCTAGCTTGGATGAAATGAATCAGCGGCTCGAGCGCATTGGGTGGAGCGCTGTGGCGGTGCGGGGCTTTGTGCCTCCGGCGGTCTTTACCGAACTCCAATCGCTGCGGGTGCTGGCTATTGCCGCCGATATTCGCACCCACGAGCACATCGCCTACACACCCGCTCCGGATATCATCCACGAAAGCGCTGGCCACGCCCCCATTCTGCTAGACCCGCGCTACGCCGAATATGTGCAGCGCTGCGGTGTGGTGGGCTTCAAGGCCATTGCCTCCTTAGAAGATCAGGCCCTGTACGAGGCCATCCGCAACCTCAGTGTGGTCAAAGAGGATCCTTGCTCCACCCTTGGGGATGTAAGGAGTGCCAAGGAACGCCTTCAAGGGGCCAGTGCCAGCCGTCGCTATGTTAGCGAAAGCACCCGCGCCAGTCGGTTGTACTGGTGGACAGCGGAATACGGACTGGTGGGCGACCTGGAAGACCCTCGAATCTACGGGGCCGGCTTGCTTAGCTCCATCGGTGAGGCCGAGCACTGCTTAACCTCAGCGGTGGCCAAATGGCCCTTGTCCCTGGTTTGCACCGACACCGAATACGACATCACCACCATGCAACCCCAGCTCTTCGTCGCCCGGGATTTCGATCAGTTGTTCGAGGTTCTGGATGCCTTTGAAGCCACCCTGGCTTGGAAACGCGGAGGCGATTTTGGGATCGAGGAGGCTCTGCGCTCGCAATCCCTTAATCATTTGGTGCTCTCGGATGGGCTGGAGTTGAGTGGTTGCGTGGTCCAGCGGGTGCCCGGAATGGCCCTGTCTCAGGATCTCGCCACGGCCTTGGTCCGGTTGGATGGCCCGATCATGACTTCGCGCGGGGGCAAAACACTCACGCCCCTGCCCTGGCATGGCGAGGCTTTCGTGGCTTTTGGCCAGGAGATGCCACTTCCACAAGGCGCCTTCAGTCTAGATTTACCCAGTGGACTGCGCCTGTCGGGCTTTGGAGCCGGTGGTCATGAAGTCCTGCATTTGCACGGGGAAATCGAGGGGAAGCCCTTGGCCTTACCCACTCGCGGACTGCTTTTCTTTAGTCAGGATCTACCAAGCGTCGCCGGTGGCCCCGCCGACCCCGGTACCTGGGATCAATGGTTCGGCGAACGAAACAGCTTTGCGGCCGGTCAAGCCGAGCAGCAAGCCCGGCTTCGAAAAGCCGAGGCCCTGACTCCGGAGCTGGCGGCCCTGTACACGGAAATCCGGAAACTCCGTGAGACCGGACTCGAGAATCACCCGAACCGTAAGGCACTGGAAGAAAGGGTTGCCCATTGCCCCGACGAATGGCTTTTGCGGGAAGAATTGGCCGAACTCAACGCCCTGGGCGATTCCAGGGGCCCTGCGGACTCAGATAAGGAATCGTCATGACTTGGATCGAAAGCCCTCATTCATTGCAACTTGAGATCAAAACTCCGGATTTTTTATCGGCCTTTTCCATGGTCAAGGCTGTGGTAGAGCCTGCCGAGCGGTTAAACCACCATCCGGATATTGCCTTTGGATGGGGCTATGTTCGTTTCACCCTAACCACCCACGATGCGGGTGGCATCACAGAAAAAGACCGCGCCTTGGCCCAGGTCATCGACCAAACCCTTGCCCCTTTCCTGCCCTGAGCTTTCGAGGAGATCCCAATCATGACCAATCCGCTGCGCCTAACGTGGATGACCCCTTGCCTCTCCTTGCTTTTTTTCACGGTGGGCTGTTCCCGCGATGAGGTTCAAACCTATCGCCTGCCCAAGGAAAATACCCCCGCCGCACCTTCGACGGGAATGCCACAGGGCATGGGGATGGGAATGGGCACTGGCGAAGTGCCGCCTCCGCCGGCAGGTGGTGGCTTGAAGTGGACCCTGCCCAAGGGTTGGTCCGAGGAAAAGGGCGGCGGCATGCGCTTCGCCACGCTCAAGGCACCCAGTGCCGGAAAATTGGATATCTCCGTTGTGGTTTTGGCGGGATCCGCCGGCGGCGAATTGGCGAACGTGAACCGCTGGCGCGGTCAGATCGGGCTTGCTCCCACGGATGAAAAGACCTTGGCAGCCACCCGGCAGACGGTGAAGGCCAAGGCCGGTGCCATCGCCGTGTTCGATTTTTCCAGTGATGGCCAAGTAAAAACCCGCATGGTTACGGGTCAACTCTCCACAGCGGATGGCAACACTTGGTTCCTAAAAATGGTCGGCGAGGCGGGCCCCGTTGCTCAAGCCAAACCTGAATTCCTGCGATTGATGGAGAGCCTGCGCCTTGACTCAGCCAACTAAAATCCAACAAATCGGCGCTCGCATTTGGGCCGCTCTGACATCCCTGCAATTGACCATTACGTGTCTGACACTGCTGATGGCTCTGGTGTTTCTGTGCACCCTCGCCCAGGTCGAGATGGGCACCCTGGGCGCTGTGAATACCTACATGCGCAGTTGGTTCGCATGGTGGAGTCCCAGAGGATCGACGTTCCAGATCCCGGTCTTCCCTGGTGGCGCCCTAGTGGGCTTGGTGCTGATTGCCAATCTCACGGCCGCCATGATCAAGCGGTTTACCTTTTCCTGGAACAAGGCCGGGCTGTGGGTAATCCACATGGGCCTCATCTTGCTGGTGGCCGGTGAATTCGTCGCCGGTGCGCTGCAGGTCGACAACCGCATGATTATTCGAGAAGGCGAGACCGTAAATTTCCTGGAAAGCTACCGGGACACGGAACTGGTTATCCGCGATGTGTCGGACCCTGCCTTTGAAAATGTCTTTACCATTCCTTCGTCCCGGTTGGCCAAGGGTGGCGCCCTGCCCCTCCCCGGCAGCCCCCTGGCGATCAAGGTTGTGCGTTTCTATAAAAACGCGGAACTCTCGGCACTTCGCCCCGAGGATCATGCGCCCTTGGCCAATCGGGGTGTCGGTGCCTCAGTCAAGGTGACGGAGCTCCCTGGCGAAACCGCCGAAAACAAGATGAACCTTCCCGGCGCCATCATTGAACCCGTGGCGGGTAATCAAAGCTACGGCGTCTGGCTGATCTCCACGCAATTGGGCGCGCCTCAATCCTTCGTCCATGAAGGCCGCACCTACGTAATGTCCATGCGCATTCAGCGCCAGTATCTGCCCTACTCGCTCACCCTCAAGAAATTTCGCCACGATGTCTACCCAGGCACCGAAATCCCCAAGAATTTTTCCAGCCTTGTGCAATTGCAGAACACCAACCAAGGGGATAACCGGGAAGTGCTCATCTACATGAACCAGCCCCTGCGGTATCAGGGCCGGACCTTCTATCAATCGGGATACGAGGGCGACACCATCACCATTTTGCAGGTGGTTTGGTCATTACGCTCGGCCTGCTCTTCCACTTTGGCATTTCCCTGCGCAAGTCGATGGGGCGGAGGTCCGCATCATGAAAATCACCAAATACATCCCCTGGCTGGCGGGTCTACTGGTTCTGGTGGTGACCGCGATCCTGGCCTTACCCCCGTCCAAGGTGCGCGGCTTCGATCTGAATACCTTTGGTAGCTTGCCGGTCTTGGAAGGCGGCCGGGTCAAGCCTTTGGACGCCATGGCCCGCAACTCCCTGCTGGTCATCCGCAGTCAGCAGAGCTTCCGTTTCGAAGGGCGCACCATCCAAGCGGAGGAATGGCTGGCGGATCTCATGTTCCGCACTTCGGTTGCCGACACTCAGCCGGTCTTCGTCATCAATGACCCCGATGTGCTGGGCATCTTGGGTGTTCCTCAAACCACCAATCGCTATTTCAGTTTTCAAACCATCCTGCCGCACATCGAAACGATCGAGCGCCAGGCTCAAGCCGCTCACGCCATCGAAGCTCCCAAGCGGGATCGCTTTCAGAACGCCATTGCCAATCTCTATTCACGCCTGCTCCTATACCATCGGCTTCGGAATTCCATTCAACTCGCGGATAGCCCCGGCCTCGCCTTCGAGCTAGGCGTATCGGGTCAGCCGGCGGCCACCAACCGCTACGAGGCCATGGCTCAAATCGCCTTCTTCCGGCCGTTGCCACCCTTGCCCGGCCAGAATCCAGATGCCTGGAAAAACACAGGCGAAGCCCTTCGGGCCGCAAGCCAAGGCACCCTGCATCCCGGGCTGGAATTGCTCGGCCGCCTCGGCGCCGCCTATGCCAATGCTGATCCCCAGTCCTTCAATCGGGCAGCGGCTGAGCTGCGCACTCAAAATCGGATCAACCAACCCGAAGCGCAAAAGCAAGCCGATAGCGAATTGCTGTTCAACCGAGCTCAGCCCTTTTACGCGGGCATGGTGATTTACGTGCTAGCCCTGTTGGTGCTCTTCGCCTCCTGGGTCTGGAAGCGCGAATTGCTCCAGCCCACCGCCCTCGCAATTCTGATGGCTGGCGCCTTGATTCACACAGCCGGGCTGGTTTCTCGAGTCATTCTGCAGGGCCGCCCACCGGTGACCAATCTGTACTCCTCCGCCGTCTTTGTGGGCTGGGGCGCGGTGATCCTGGGCATCATCCTGGAGCGCATCTACCGCAAGGGCTTTGGCACCGCAGTGGCTGCGGCGGCGGGTTTCGGGTCGCTCATTGTGGCCCATCACCTGGCTTCGGATGGCGACACCATGGAGATGATGCGCGCCGTGCTGGATTCCAACTTCTGGCTGGCCACTCACGTGGTGACCATCACCATCGGGTATAGCGGAACATTTTTGGCGGGCGCCATTGCGATTGGCTACACCCTGCGCAAGCACATCGTGGGCGAATCCGATGTCGAGACCTCCAAGGCTCTCTCGGGCATGGTCTATGGCGTGATCTGCTTTTCCCTACTCTTTAGTTTCGTGGGCACGGTGCTGGGCGGGATTTGGGCCGACCAATCCTGGGGCCGGTTCTGGGGCTGGGATCCCAAGGAGAATGGCGCGCTGCTGATTGTCTTGTGGAATGCCATCATCCTGCACGCCCGGTTGGTGGGCTACGTGCGGGATCGCGGCATCATGGTCATGGCCATCTTCGGCAACATCATCACGAGCCTGTCCTGGTTCGGCGTGAACATGCTCGGCGTGGGCTTACATTCCTATGGCTTTATGGACAAGGCCTTCTGGGCCCTGAGTGGCTTCATTGCCAGTCAGCTAGTGTTCATGCTGCTGTGCTGGGCACCACAGATGTTCTGGAAGCGCAAAGTCACCTAGGTGGCACAATTCCCCAGGTTTCGCACAGTTCCGCCACGCGTTTGCGGAGCTGTGCGGGAGGGGCCATGACAAAACGACAGAAGGGATCCCCCTTGGCGGTGCAGGCGACTTCTTTGACCTCAAGGGTCAGGCCAAAGGCCTTCCCGCACCATCCAGCGGAATATCCTGAATTCAGATAGCAGACGGGCTTCTCGCTAGTGAGTCCCTGCGTGCCATAGGCATCAGCTTCATAAGAATTTGGGTGCTCGAAGACCAAAAGATAGTTCTCGTCGGGAGAAGGCGCACTCTCGGGAAGCACCTTGACGATGGCATACCCACCCAGAGCAAAGACCACCGGTCCCATGGCGAGCCGCAAGGGAGCAGGCAACTCGGGATGCAGCGAAAAATAGTAGTCGGCATCCGCGCTTCCGCAGGCCTTGCCGAAGCGATAGATAACGCTGTCGGCGGCGGGGCCAACCACCCGTTCGAGTTCTTCTCGCAGATGAATGGCCATGGAACGGGAACGGTACATGACATAGCGTTCACCGCCCACCAGCATCGCCCCGTGGGTCGGGTCCCAACGCTGATCAAGAAACGTAGGTTCAATCAGCCGCTCGGCCTCCTCGAAGAGGGGCACAAAGGAATCAGGGCAGTCGACGTATTTGGTCATCGCCCACCCCCTTAGCCGAGGGCTGCTTCGAGTTGTGGCGCCAATTTGCGAATCTGCAACCTGGGCAGGCCGAGATTGGCCGTGGGGTCCACCAGTACGGCCAGGATTCCACTTTTCCCAAGCACCCGCACCAAGACCGTTCCGTGTTCAAACTCGAACATGGCGAGATTGATATTGCCCACCTGGAGTTCGCGCCCAATGACCTGCGTGGAGCCCAGACTGGTGGAAATGACCGCACCGATGGCTTCAATCCCCAGGGAGAGATCCTTGACCACCCCTTCAATCACGAAGCCGTCCCAGTCCACCACCAGAGCGGCCCGAGCGCTTTCTTCCTTCATGAAAACATTGAGAAGATCTTTGATTTGAAGCATTGCGACCTCCGGTTGAAATTGAGTTCTGACGTCAGCCTTCTCGGCCGCCAGGGGGATGAGAATCGGTGGAAGAACTTCATCTAAGGGTGCCGTTTGGCGTGCTGCCTGTTCATGCTCATCCAGGATTCGAGCGCCCTCCATGAGCAGCATCTCCGTGGAGATATGGATCGTTCGCTCGGGATCGATCGGTTCGATCGAAAGAGTTTGGAACTGACCGACCCTCCAAAGCACCATGGCGAAGTAGGCGGGATCTCCCCGAACCTCGATGGTGGAGGCGTGGATCACCTGCCCATCCTCGAAGACCAGCAACCCCGTTCGACCCGCCGCCTTGAATTCGACAATGCCATTTTTGCGGCAGAGCAGCATGACCTGGGTGAGGTCGATCACATCGATCCCATCGCCAGTCAAACCAAAGGAACGATGCGAAATTTCCAAGAGATGATCGGCAAGTGTCATCAGATCAAGGGGCTTTTCCAGGAACCGCAGCGCACCCTGCCGAAGAGCCTGGTCTTGGATCTGGGGCGTGCCAAACCCGGTCATCACCAGGATTCGCAGGTTCGGTTTCACCAGGAGAACTTGGCGAATCAACTCGATGCCATCGATATCGGGCAGGTGAATATCTGTTAGCAGGATCTCGGGATCAAAGACGAACAACTGCTCCAGGGCCTTTTCCCCCGTCGAGGCGGTCATCACCTGGAACTTCCCAGCTAGGCACTCTGCGACGAGGGTCAGAATTTCGGGTTCGTCGTCCACGACCAATACACGGGTCAATGTCACGGGAAGTGGCGAATCGGGCCCAGGCTCCAGCCCCATTCGGGAATGCGCGGAGGGGGATTCGCCCAGAACCCAATTCAACCCCTGCGACATGTCGATACCCCCAGAAGGGACCTGACGGGAAACACTCGTGAAAACCAGTGAATTGCGGTGGCACGAGGGCGTCCCGACTTTGCCGGGATACAGACCCGCGCCAGTGTCTTTCTCGGCAAGCCCACGGAAAGCTTAAATTTCGACCTGAGACAAAAAATACGACTCTTTTTTCACACCACAAGGTCGCAATATTTTTGGGCCGCACAAAACAACCCATGCCGTTCAGGTTGTTTTGCGCGGCCCGTGATGCCTCACGACCAAATTAGGGTTGCGCCCCCAACGTGGCTTACTTCTTCGCCTTTCGGGCAGGGGTCTTGCTGGCCTTGGCGGGAGTGCCCTTCTTGTCCCCGCTCAAGGAATCAAAGGCCTTGACCAAGGCACTCAGGTCATTCATCGCCGCCACTGGGGCTACGCCATTGAAGCCCAATCCGGCGGGGGTCCAGTAGACACCCACGGCAATCTGGCTATCCGAACAAATCGGCAAAGCCACCTTCTGGCCGCCCCCCAGGGTGGCCATCAAGGTCTTGGCGGCCTGAGTGAAACCGGCCGGACTGAAAAGCATCTGGTAAATCGCCCCTGCGGGCAGCATGCCCAAGGCTTTCTGCACGGCAGGCTGCTGTTCGAGAAGCTGGCCTGATTTCATCCGAGCCAAGGCATCCTTCAAAACATTGGCATCCCCCACGGTCATTACGATCGTGGTGTCGTTCAACAGGCCATAGGACATCTGAAAATTAGGGCCACCTAGCATCATGGTCATGGCCGCACCGGCCTGGGGCGGCATTCCCTTCTCACCCATGAGACCCGAAAGATCCATGGAAACGCCCAGGCTCGGAACATCCGGCAGAATGCCGCGCTGGAAAGTCATGGGGAGCGAGAGGCGGGCTTCCTTCGGCAGAGCCTTCAGCAACTGGGTCGAGAGTTCCTGACCATCGGCCATGGCCGCAAGGTGGGCACGAGCATCCGCCACCTTCATGGCCGCGTGGATTCCCGTCAGCCAAGGAGCGCCCGGCTTGGTCGGCATCGCCAGGGACCAGGCAATGTTCTGCAGTCCTTTCGTGGTGATTTCCTGGCTGGCCTCCCAGCGCTTCAAGAGGTCTGGATCGGCCGTTTTCCCCACCATGCCACGAATCATTACGGTACCTAAGCCCGCCAGTGGCGCCATGGCTGGGCCCGAAAAACCGCCCGCGGTGATATGGTCCATGCCCGTCAAACCCTGCAACCGGGTGCCCGCTGAAAGCGAGCTGGTATCGGCCCCCAAAGGACTGCCCGGTTTGAAGAAGACCTGCGCCTTCATGTGCACGCCTTCCGGCCGGAAACCCACACCCAGAGCCGCGGTATCGGCAGAGGCCTGAAGGTTGCTCACGAAGGGTTCTAAGAACTGGAAAACCGGTTTCAAAATCGCCAGATTGGCCGAATCAGCCTTGGGGTTCTCCTCGCCCTCCTTCTTCGGTTGATCCGGCATGGCCTGAAGCATGGCCATGCCCTGTTTGGCTTGCATCAAACCCGCGGTCAGTTGGCTGCGGGTGGTGCCCAGCACCATATCCAGCCCCGACATCCAGGACCGCAGGGAACCCAAGTCTTCCAAGGTAGCGGGCACTTCTAACAATTCACGATGGTCCGAAAGGAGCAAAACGCCTTGGCGCAGTACCACGAACCGTTCCTCGCCCCCGGCCGACGGCAGCAGGCGATAGGACCAACCGGCCCCGTCTTTGCGGGCCTTCAGGCGCTTCAGGATTTCCAAGGGCTTGATGGTGCCAAGGGCCAGTACGCGCTTGGGATTGCCGGGCTCACTCGCGAACTCAGCCAGCAGCACCCCGCCATCAAAGGCATCTAAAGAAATCCCCCAATTCGTGGTGAAGCTCTTGCCCATGAGGCTCTCGTCCTTGCCTGCCTTGGTAAAGAGCCGGGTTGTGGCCAAGAACGCACTCCTCGAGGCGGCAGGATTTGGGTAATAGGTGTAGCTCTTGGCCTGGGCCGAAAGGTGCATCAACACATCAGGATTGGCTTGGGCCGCGAGCGTGAAGCCTGCAGCCGCAAGGAAATACTTCAAGGAAGTCATATCAGCTCCTAAGGTTTTATCCAGTTTGACGGCATCGGCCTCTTCCCGGAAAGCTAAACCTAGTGCGCCCCATCGCCAACCCCGACGGCGAAGGAAAAGAGCATGGCCAGATTGGCTCCTTCAGCCGACAGCTGCGGTGGTACGGTAGTGACACCAGCGCTCAAAAAGAACAATCTGCCGGAGCAGCGTCGATGAAGGTCATCCGGAGCAACCTCCAAAAATGGGTTAGCAGTGTGGCCTTGGTGATGGCCCTTGGGTGCGCCCTGCAGGACCCGATCATTCCGCCTCCAGAGCCCGATGTGGAGCTAAGCGGAGAGTCGGTGGCGCTCTCCGTAGCGCCCGATACGACGGGCATCTTCCGGGTGAAGGTTCACTCGCTAAACGGCTACGCCGGCACTGCGGAACTCTTTCTCGATACGCAGGGCACGGATCTAACAGGCTCCGTGTCGCCAACCCCTCTCGTTTTCGGGGCTGAGCCGGTAAACGCTCTGGTTTCGGTGAAGGTTCCCCTCTCGGCCGCCCCAGGCGTGCGAAATCTGATCCTTCATGCCCGTGGAAATTTCGTCGAGAAGGCCCTGCCGTTGACCGTGACCGTGCCCGTGGCCCGGCTCCTGCCCATTTCCACCTTTACCAATTCGACTCCGGCCAACCTCCCCTTCATGGTCTTTAAGGACGGCGACGCGCCATGGAGGGTTCTGGAAGGTAATCGGGGCACCTATCGCGCGGCGGTGACCGACCCCGCGGGTCGCTACGGCCTCGCCTATGGCTACGTTTGCACCATCGACACCTTTCAATCCTTCCAGATGAACTACCTCTTTCAGACCTTGGCGGAATCGGGATCGCTGGGTGTTGACTTCATTTGCAATCCACCGCCAGGACCCAGCCCAACCTTTTTCGCGCTGGAAGGAGCCCTGCGCGGGCATGCTTCGGCATCGGGGTACCTCGTAACCAGCGGCGCCACGCTGCCCTTTGAAGGCAGCAGCAGCGCCTATCAAACGCGGGTAGTGCAAGGCCGAGGCGATTTCGCGGGGTGGACCTTCAGCGATCCTGTGAGTCACGCACCTACGCGATTTTTTCTGGAGCGTGCCCGAGAGGCCAAGGGCGATGCGGTGCGCCATGTGGATTTCACCACCGAGGGTTTTGATCCAGGACCCGCCCAGGCCATCACCTACGGCCCCATTGGGGGCGGTACCACCCTTCAGGGCATCGTCCGCTATTTCACATCTGGTGGGCAATATTTCGACTTGGGAGAGGGCACGGCGTTGACCTCTTATGCCGCCTTTCCCGCGACGCACGGGGAAGTTGGCGACAGCTATGGCTATGGCTTTGCCGCCTTCGAAAATGAGCATTCCGAGATGATCTACGGCGGTGGCACAGACCTGCCAGGGCCTTTAACGATCACCTTCCCCACACCTGTTCCGCCGCTTCAGGTGGACTGGTTGATGGCACCCTACCCACGGCCACGACTCCGCTGGTCCTCGGTGAGCCCACTACCCAGGTTGCAACAGTTCTCCCTGAGTCAAAACAGCCACCAAGAACAGGTTTATTGGTACCTGCTATTCAGCCAAGGCTGGCTGAGGGGAAGCGCTCACGATGTGCAGATCCCAAATTTTACGGATTTGGCGGGATGGGATGCTCGCTGGGCCTTTCGCTCGGGCAACTCCGTGCAGATCGATCATGGTCAATTCGGCTCCATGGGAGGTGACACCTCGACCTCCATCGCGCTCGAAAGGGCTTCCAAAATGTTGTTCACTCAACCAGTTCCAGAGCGGGGTCAGCTGATGCTTTCTTCCCCAGGAACGCCGCAAGGTGGCTTCCGCGTGGCGGGCTTGCCCTCCGCTCAATCCTCTCAAGCGTCCAAGTCCTTTTCCGCCCTGCGGCAAATGAACTCAACGCCTTGATCAGGCACCTGATCCCAGGCGAAGGCCCGAAGTAAATCCTCGGCAATACAAGGTTCGGGCCGATCCAGGCAGCCGAGGGAATGCCCCAGCCAGCCCAGGATCTGAGGAATCGCGAGGCCGCTGGCTTGCAGTTCCTCGATTCCCATAGCTCCACCGCGCTTACCCAGGCGCGCGCCGTCCGGCGAGGCAACCAGGGCCACATGGGCGTAGGCGGGCCGAGGGATTCCGAGCGCTTCCTGAAGACGGATCTGGGTGGCGGTTACGCTGCGCAGATCAACGCCGCGCACAATTTCGGTGATGCCCTGGGCACCATCATCAACCACCACCGCCAGATGGTAGGCGAAACAGCCATCACGCCGATGCAACAGAGGATCGCCCGTGAGGCGATTGGGATCATCGACCTGGGCTCCGTGCACCCCATCCCGCCAAGCGACTTCACCTTTGGGGAGCCGAAATCGGATGGCTTCGGGTTTCAATTCCGTAAGGGTGCGATCTCGACAGGTGCCTGGGTAGGGCCGCAGCCCATCTTCAGCATGGGGCGCGGCGGCCATCAGGGCCAGATCCTTCCGCGTGCAGTCGCAGGCATAAAGGAGCCCATCTGCGTGCAGTTTGGATAGGGCGGCGCGATAGGTTTCACCCCGGTCCATTTGCCGAAGAATCGGACCATCACTCTCCAAGCCCAGGGCGGCAAGATCTCGAATCTGCCGCTCGGCGAGCTCCCAACGACAGCGGTTGCGATCCACATCTTCGATTCGAAGAACCCAGGCGCCCCCTTTGGCCTTCACTGAAAGCCAAGAGGCCAATGCCGTGCGCAAGTTGCCAAGGTGCAGAATGCCCGTAGGTGAAGGGGCGAAGCGACCCACGGGCGGCGGTAGTACAGAGTCCTGGTTGATTGGGTTGATCATGGGGCCCCAAGGGTTCTTTCAGGATCAGTTTCACAGATTCATTTGGACTCGAACCTGGCTCTGATAAAAAGGAACCATGTCCGCCCCACTTCAGCAACGCCTTGCAATTCTTTTGCTGCCAGCCCTTCTGCTCTGCGCTTGCGGTGGTGGCAGCAGCCCGGCTGCAGTCACGGCAATCATTTCTCCTGTCCCAGTGGACTTCACACCGACCCTCGCCCGCCTGGGTCAGCAGCCCCTGCTCGATGACCTGAAGGCTTTATCCGCCCCGGAACTGGGAGGCCGAAAGCTTGGCAGTGCGGGGAATGAAACCGCCCGTACGATGCTCGAACAGCGGTTTACAACCTTGGGCCTATCCCAATTTGGAACAAGTTTCCGCCAAGCCTTTACCTCGCTCCGGGGCAACGGTATCAATGTAGTGGGCTACTTGCCAGGCGCCCAATTCCCAACGGAATACATCCTCCTCACGGCCCACTTCGACCACATAGGAATTCGAAATAACCAAGTGATGTGCGGCGCAGACGATAACGCCTCGGGTACGGCAGCGGTCCTTCATCTGGCCGAATACCTCAAGAACCATCCCCCCGCCCGCACCGTTGTGTTCTGCCTCTTCGATGGCGAAGAGGCCGGTTTATTGGGCTCCGAGGCCTTTGCCTCCGCGCCACCGGCCCCTATCACCCTGGCCAAGATCAAGGTCGTGCTCAATTTGGATATGATCGCCCAGGGTACCCAGGGTCGGATTTTCGTGGGCGGAACATCCTTTACGGCATCCTTGAAACCCCATCTTTTAAGCGGCTTTGCCACCTCCAAGGTGCTGGTGGTGCCCGATTTTGAGAAATACGATGCCCAATCGGACCAGGGGCCCTTCTTGGATCGTGGTGTTCCCTTTCTCTTCTTCTGTGTGGGTGATGATGATCCCTATTACCACACGGTGAATGACACTTACGACCGGATCCCAAAAGTCTTTTATTGGGCCACCGTGGAAGCCATCCTGGAGACCTTTCTGCGCCTGGATGCCCAAACGAGCCTCTCGATAAGTCTGGCCCCCATCCGAGAGATCGCGCCCTTTTCTGTGCGCTGGAGCCCCGATCTCTGGCAACGAAAGCTAAACTGAGGCGCCTCGCCAGCCGAGTCACAATGTCTCCGAGGTTCCATGTCGAGAATCAGTTCCATCTGGGGTTCCGGGCCGCCTGTGCTAAAAGCGCTGGCGGCTCAAGTTCTGAGTTTCCTGCTGCTCCTCGGCGTGGCTCAAATCATCTCCATACGGCTCCCCTTGTGGGTTTGGGTCGCCCTACAAGGTCTGTTAGCCGCCGCCCTGGCAGCCGGGTGGGGCCTGGGAGCTTGGTGGCGAGGTTTTCAAATCCTGGTGCCCATGGCCTTGGCTTGGCAACTCGGAAATCCGATCTCGGTTTGGGTCTACCCTTCCCTACTGGCGGTCCTTCTTCTCGTTTTCGGCGGTGGCATCCTAACCCGCGTACCGCTGTACAACTCGGGATCACCCGCCTGGAATGAACTCCTGACCCTGATCCCCGTGGGTGAACCCTGGCGCATTGCGGATCTGGGCGCGGGGCTGGGTGGCCCCCTGGCCGCCCTGGCTTGCCGCCGCCCCGAAGCCAGCTTCATCGGCGTCGAAGCCTCACCTCTGGTCTGGTTTATTGCCTGGGTCCGGTGTCTGCCTTGGAAGCGAAATTGCAAAATTCAACCCGGTAGCCTTTGGAATTTTCCCCTTCAGGAAATCGACCTAGCCTTTGCCTTTCTTTCCCCGGCTCCGATGGGGGCACTTTGGGAGAAGGCTTGTGCCGAAATGAGGCCGGGAACCCTTCTGGTCAGCCACAGTTTTCAGATTCCTGGGGTTAAACCCGACCGCCGAATCCCCTTGCCAGGCCGGCCGGGGGCATGCCTTCTGCTCTACCGGATCCCAAAAATACCCTAGAGTTAAGCATTCCAGGGATCTGCCGAATGTTAAGGAAGGGGCCCTCTTCATGTTTGTAATCATCGGATTTATCGTTGTGTTTGCCGCCGTGATCGGTGGCTACCTGATGGAAGGCGGCAGCATTGGGGTGCTGCTGCACCCACTACCCGCCGAAGGCACCATCATCTTCGGAGCCGGCCTCGGAGCCTTCCTGGCCAGCAACCCACCCTCCGTCATCAAGGCTGTGGTCGCCAATATCGCAAAGCCTCTGAAGGGCAGCAAATACACCAAGGCGGTGTATATGGAATCCCTGATGATGCAGTACGAGGTCTACGTAAACATTAAGAAGGGCGGTCTTCTGGCCTTGGAGCAGGACGTTAACGACCCTCATAGCTCCAACATATTTAAGAAATACAACTCAATGGTCCACGACCATCACGCCTTGGATTTCTTTTGTGATTCCATGAAGTTGCTTATCAACGGCAGTGCCAAGATCGACGAAATCGATCAGGTCATGGAAATGGATCTGGACGTGCACCACGCAGAAAGCGCCTCTCCAGGCACCGCTGTAAACACCCTGGCCGATTCCATGCCAGCCTTCGGCATCGTGGCTTGCGTGATGGGCGTGGTGATCACGATGGGTTTCCTGGATCAGCCACCCAACGTCATCGGTGCCAAGGTCGGTGCGGCCCTTGTGGGCACCTTTCTGGGCATTCTCCTCGGGTATGGTTTCATCGCCCCCCTTGCCAAAAACATCGACCAGGTGAACGCCACCGAATCCCATTTTTTCAACGCCATGCGCGCGGGCCTCGTATCCTTCGGCAATGGTGCCGCACCCGTGACCGCCGTGGAATTCGCCCGGCGCAACATCCCCTCCGCCGAACGCCCCGGATCCCAGGAGTTAGAGGAAGTCGTTCGCCAGATCAAGCCGAGATAGACCATGACCACCGAAGCCTCTTCCTGCATGATCACCCCGGAGCCCCTCGAAACCGCCGCAGGCGGTTGTCGAGTGGAAGTCGTTCGCCAGATCAAGCCGAGATAGCGAGCAGGCATGGCCGAACAGCATCCCGAAGTAAAAATCGTCATCAAGAAGAAAAAAGGCGGGCATGCCGCAGGTCATAGCGGCGGCGCCTGGAAGGTCGCTTATGCCGATCTCGTAACCGCCATGATGGCTTTTTTCTTGTTGATGTGGCTGCTCGCCAGCGCCAGTCCTGCGACCAAGGCATCCATCTCCAAGCATTTCTCGGAAGGCCCTGATTTTTGGGATTCCAAGTCAGGCAAGGAGATGATCGAAACCTACAACAAGGGCATCCTGCCCGGTGGCCGTGGGATGTCGCCCAACCCTGGCGATGGGGATGGTGGTGGCCCCGATCCCAACGCCATTGAAAAAGAGCGCGCCGCCATGGAGGAAACCGCCGCCGCCATCGAGAAGTCATTCAAGGAAGACAAGCTCCTGCAGGCCTTCCAAGACCAGATATCCATGGATTTCACCGACGAGGGCCTTCGCATCCAAGTGCAGGACAAAGCTGCCCAAGTACTCTTCGATTCTGGAAGCTCCAAGGTAAAACCCTACACCCTCTCCATTCTCAAGGAGATCGCCCAGGAACTGGGCAAGCTACCCAACCATGTGGTCATCGGCGGCCATACGGATTCCCAGCGGTACGCCAGTCAGGCCTACACCAACTGGGAGCTGAGTTCGGAACGGGCCAATGCGGCCAGGCGCGTGCTCGAATCATCAGGACTAAGAGTCGACCAAGTTCGCCGCACCACCGGCTATTCAGACACCATTCCCCTGGAAGGCCACGATCCCAAGGACTCCCAGAATCGCCGCATTTCGATCGTCGTACTTTCCAGCGCCACGGAGCAGGCTGAAGTCAGTCGTCAGAAATCCAAGGGAATTCGGGAGCCAAAGCCAAAGCCCTCCCAGGAGTAGTCGAGGAACCTCGGCAGGCAAAAGACCACCTAGGTAGTTATGCTCATCGCCTTTGAAATGCCCCCCCAAGCCCCTGCGATTTCCATGAAGCTCTGTGGCCCGACGACTCGAGCCATCAAGGGCGCTCGGCCCGAATCCTCGGCCTTCTCCCTATCGCGGGTAACCAAACAAGCCTTGCGGGATATCCCCGGTGCCGTTGTTGTGGTGGAAGATGATGCCCCACTCTCCCTCCTGAATCAGCTGCCCCCAAGCCTGCGCCTATCCCTTCTCAATCTCCGAATTTTCTCGGGCCGCGAGGATCCTATTTTTGCTGCCACGCCGTCCATGCCTGTTTGGATGAATCCAAATATCACGACGTCTGGCGGCAACATCGTCCACAAGGTCTACAACCTGGGCGGGGGAAGCTTCTAGATCATCCGCGGCAACAGGCGCGCGGCCTGATCCCGGGCCAACTTAGCCGCTTCGATGGCGTGGCCCACGGCACTCTCCGCATCCTGCTGGGAAGTGAGAAGCGCCACGCATTGATCGCGCAGACGAATGAATTCACCGTGCGGATCCTCCAGGTGGCGCTGAGCCGCCATCTCGAACACCTTCAAAAAACATTGCACAGCGTCACAGGCCGCGCTGACGGCCGGGGCTGGGCTGCGATGATCGGCTTGAAGCGCCAGGGCCGTGGCGAGAAACCGTAGCCCATCTTCAAACCGCCCAAAGGCCTCGCCCCCGGGCCCTGCGCTGCCGCGAGACTCCATCAACCCTTGCCTTCCGTGGGTGGCACGGAATACTCCCCGGTAAAACACGCGTAGCAGAAACCCTGCCCGCCCGAATCCTGCATGGAGTTTTCCAGATCTCCAATCGTCAAATATCCCAGGCTATCGGCCCCCACGAATTCGCAAATTTCTTGAATGCTTTTCTGGGCTGCGATGAGCTGATCCCGCGTGGGGGTATCGATGCCATAGAAGCAAGAGTGCGTGGTGGGTGGGCTGGAGATGCGGAGATGGATTTCCGCCGCACCGGCTTGGCGCACCATCTGCACGATCTTGCGCGAAGTCGTGCCCCGCACGATGCTGTCATCCACCAGCACCACCCGCTTACCACGCAGCAATTCTCGGCAAGGATTGAGCTTCACCTTCACACCGAAGGAACGGATGCTTTGCTTGGGTTCAATGAAGGTGCGGCCCACATAGTGATTGCGCACCAATCCGAAATCGAAGGGAATCCCGCTGGCTTCGGCATAGCCCAGCGCTGCGTGCACACCGCTATCGGGCACCGGCACGACCAAATCGGCTTCCACCGGATGGCGCCGAGCCAGGCACCTTCCCATCTCGCGCCGCGTGGCCATGACGCTGCGGCTGAAGACGAAGGAATCCGGTCGCGCAAAGTACACATGTTCAAAAACGCAGGGGCGAGGGTCTTCCTTGGGCAGCATGTAGCGAGAGCGCAGCCCCTTGGCATCAATCACGATCATTTCACCCGGCATGACCTCGCGCTGGTATTCCGCGTTCACCAGATCAAAGGCCGTGGTTTCACTGGAGAACATCCACGAATCGTCGAGCTTCCCAAGGGCCAAGGGTCGGAAGCCGCGAGAATCTCGCGCGGCGATGAAAAGGTCTTCCGCGAGGATCAGCAGGGAAAAGGCTCCCTCCGCCTGTTTCAGTGCTTCGACGACGGCATCTTCCAGCGTGTCGGCCTTAGCCCGATTGATAAGGGCGAGGATCACCTCGGAATCCGATGGGCTTGTGAACACCTGGCCTTCGGCAATTAGCTTGGCCCGGATCTGCTCGGTGTTGGTGAGGTTGCCGTTATGACAAAGCGCCACTTGGCCGAAGCGCCCTTGCACCAGGAAGGGATGGGCCGCACTGGCGACGTTGCCGCCGGTGGTGGAATACCGCGTATGACCGATGGCCGAATCCCCCTTGAGTCGATCCAGCACCGATTCGGAGAAGACATCTGCTACGTAGCCCAAGCCCTTGTGAAGGATCAACGTGCGTCCATCGCGGGTGCATATTCCCGCGGCTTCCTGTCCCCGATGCTGCAAGGCATACAGGCCGAGATAGGTCTGGCGAGCGGCCTCGGGTTGCTGAAAGATCCCGAAAACTCCGCATTCGTCCTTGAAAGGCATGGGACCCCCAAAGAGCCATCATAAACTGCCATCGGAACAAGCCGTAGTCTTGATCTCTGCACCAAGTGCGGCTTCGAACCTATCGCCTGCGTGGCGCACCCATGAATACAACCGGAGTCTCAATGAAATTGCGCCTACTCTCCCTTCTCCTCGCGAGCAGCCTTCTCCAGGCTGACACGTTGTCCGATCTCAAAGGTGCCCTTGCGCGCCTGAACGGTCAGGAACCCATCAAGGCCAGCATCGATTACCAGTTCTGGAACAAGCAGGGCGATGAGAAGAAGCCCGTGATCACGGAAGGCAAGGCGACCACCTTTGTGGAGGATGGGCCTCAGGGTTTGAAGATGTCCTGGAGTCGTTCGCTCATCCAGAAAGCGGCCCAAGAAGCCAAATCCAAGGCCATGGATCCCGACAAAGAGACGACCACCCGACGCGCCATCGAAGACCTCAAGGCCATCGAGGTGAATGACTATTTCAACGGGGCCGAAGAACTGCTGAGGACGCTCGATCAGAGCCAGTTGCTTGAAGAGAAAAACGAGACGTGGCAAGGCAAGCCAGCCAAGCTGCTGCAGTTCAAGTTCACCCCAAAACTGTCCAAGCGGAATCAGAAATACATCAAGAATCTAGAGGCTTCCGCCAAGGTCTGGATTGGTGCCGATGGCCTGCCTCTGGCCGCAGAGACCGAAACCCGAATGAAGGGTCGCGCCCTGCTTGTCATCAGTTTCGAACAGCAGCAAAAAGATACCTTCCGGTTCACCCGCGCGGGCAACCGCTTGGTTGTCATCCATCACGTTCAAGAGAGCAGCGGCTCCGGCGGTGGTGAGCATGGGCAATCCAAAACGGTCATGGCGCTCAACGTGAGCTACTGAACGATCTGCTCGGCATTCTCCGAGTCTTTCGTCTCCGAATCCTCAGCTGGCGTGGCGCCTAGGCGCTTAAGTGTTCGCAAGAGCCGGGTGCCATCTTCCGAAGGGGCCACACCAGGATCGAGGCGGAAGCCTTCCAGTTGAATTTCGAGGCTGGCGACATCGCCCTGGGTAAAGGCACCGCTGAAGTAGTTCAGGGCAAGCAGCCCAGGGGCCACCTCGGCCAGATAGGCATGGGCTGCGACGCCCTTGGGGGCCGGTGCCATCCAAATGCGACAGGCCTTTTCGCCCAGGCGCACGACCAAGTTTTGCCGTAGGGTCTGTTCCGTAGGTCCCGAAAAATACAGCATTCGCTCGACCCGGGCCAAGACCATTGCCTGAGAAAAGGCCGCATTCTTGGGCTGCTGCGCCTCGAGACGCCAAGCTCCCATGCGGGCTTTTTTTACGCGATTCGCCGTGGTTGCCACAGGGGTCGGGATCAGAGTGAAATGCGTTTCGACAACATTCGACTCGCCTTGAAAGCGAATTTTTACGCGGTAATCCAGGCTGCCCATGCTCCGCTCAGAGGCCGCAGCACAAAGCGCGAAGGAAACGCTCCACAAACCGACTGATCGCAAGATGGACATATCAAACACTCTCTGGATTCTGCGTAGCCGGGGCAAAACGTCACGCGGTCCCGCACCAATCTCTGATCAAGTCTATCGCCTCGGTTCTGGGCTAAGATCACGACATGCCTCTTTGCTTTGATCTCGACGGTACCCTTGGCAGCTTTGGCGGTGGTTATGTGCTGCTGCGCCAGGCTCTTGGAGAAATTTGGGGCCAGGAGCCCAGTGTCGAAGAACTGCAGTCCTGCAGCGGCTCCACCGATTGGGAAATTGTCGATGAACTGCATCGCCGTCGCTTTGGAACCCCCTTGAGTCTGTCCGGCTATGAAGCCTACGACTTGGCCTGCCTCGCTCGCTTCGAGGCGACTTTCCATCCTGAAGGCCGTCAAGCAGTGGTTCACCAAGGTCTGGTCGCCGGCATGACGCGCTTGGTGGAGGCGGGACACCGCGTCTGGTTGGTATCGGGCAATACGCCAAAGGTGCTGGATTTCAAAGCCCACGTGCTGGGTGTAGATCCCCGCATTGCCCGTCTCGGCAGCCTTCCCAACTTGGATCGGGTCGGGCTCATTCGCCGAGCCCTGGAAGGCTGCGCCGGACCTCATCTCTATGTTGGGGACCGCCCCCATGATCGGGACGCCGCCGCCCAAGCCGGGGTACCCTTCCTGGGAGTTGGCGAAGCCGTGCCCGGACCGCACCCCATTCTCAGCCCCGAGGCCGAGGCAGACCATTTGCTGGAAGCAATTGCGAGAATCCGAGGCTAATGGTTCAAGCGGGGTTCACTACGGTAAAACCTCAAAGCTATCTAGGAAGGCCTTCGCGCGGGGATCTTGCGGCTTGGGAACTTCCACCTCGGCGCGATGCAATCGACCCCGGCGAACCAAGACTCGACCGAAAAGGTGGGTGCCTGCGGGGCTCACGGCATGGTAGCTGAAGCCCGGCCCTTTTTCCGCGGGCAGTTCTTCCCGATCCACCTTGCCAAGTCGCTGGCGCAGCCATTTGTCGTAGGTCACTACAACTTCGCCAGGCGTGCTCCCGCCCCGAGTTCCTGCGGGAAGATTCCCAACATCCACCTGAAAATTCTGATCCATCCGAATGGCAGGCCGATAGGAACGGCTATACCACTCGATGGCTCCAAACGGAGTCGGCTCCGAAAACCGGCTGCTGATGGGTTCTCCGGGAAAGACCACGGCGATGCCAAGTTGCTCATCCCGAAATGGCGTGGGCCGATCCTTGGTGCAACCAACGACCATCAGGAGGATTCCCACGACCAACCAGCTATGCCTTGGATTCATAACCACCCCTTCAGACTTCTGAATCGGTTGCAGGGTTCTTTTGCTCAAGTCTCGCCCTTGCCCCAGCATGGCCTGCCTCACTCGCCTTTTGAAACCAGGCTTCCGCGGAAGCGGAATCTCTGGGCCCGGCAATGGTCCAGGTCAGCAGATCACCCAGTTGAAACATGGCCTCAGGGTGGCCCGCTTCCGCCGCTTTCCGAAACCACTGCTTGGCCGTCACAGGGTCCCTTGGCTTTTCATGGGTACCGCGCAGATACTCCATCCCAACCCGGAAACAGGACTCTGTGTCGCCATGTTCGGCCGCGGCATCCCTGCGCCGAGTCCGCCACCCGTAACGCATGCGTCTTCGGAGTTGAATGGCCAAAATTCCGATGCCAATTAGGCTAATGCCCAACGTTGCGAAGATGGGCAGCCAGAAGGGAGTCGCCAAAAGCGTGATGCCCCAGACGTAAGCGAAGAGGCCGAACAACGTCAGCAGCAGGATTCCCCAAACCAATAGCAGCCAGGGAAAGGCCTTGGAAGTGGCCAGCCCCACGAAGAAATCCTCCCAGGCCGAAACCAGCGCGTGCTTCCAGCGCTGAGCGGAGTTTTTTTCTGCGGTCCGTATCCGCTGCAAGGCGCTGCTACGCAGGCTCGGGACCACTTCAAGCTCGGCCAATCGGGCCTGCCATGCGGCGGCTTCCTTCGGGTTGCGCTCCGTACCCTCGCCATTTTCAAAGGCCTTGGCCAGCCATGCCATGGCTGGGGCAAAACCCCGCTTGGCGCTATGGAGATACCAGTGGTGAGCCTCCTTGGAATCGCGCAGTGCTCCTTCGCCCCATCGAATCATTTCGGCATAGCAAAAAGCGCCTTCGGAATGTCCCTGCTCGGCCGCACGGCGAAAATAATCCCGGGCACTCACCCGGCCGCCCAGGCCAAGCCCCCCTTCGGCCAGGTACAGGCCAAGCTCGAAGAGAGCCTCCGCATGATTGAGCCTGGTGGCCTCCTGAAGAAAGCCAAGGGTCTGGTTCGGGTAATTCGAAGCCATCGCCCAGCGGTACCAGGCTTCACCCGGACGCGGGCACCGACGTGCCAAGAAACGTCGAATTGACATTTCGAGGCCCATGGAAAAACTGCCCAGCGAAGGATCACTGGCGCCGGAGGACCGCACGGCCCAGACGCCGTAGATGCATCCAAAAATAACGGCACATATCAACGCCAGCGGCACCAGGACAAGGCCATTGCTGGCAATGACCCACAGAACCACGACCTGAGCCACCCAAATCAGCAGCGCCAACCCGGCCACCAAGAGCCCACCGCGCCAGCGCCAAAATACGGATTCTTCCATTGCCTCAGACCCCAGGATTTCTCACTTGGGGGCCTCGACGGCATGCCCAAGAACCCGGTTTACCACAGCCAACGCCTCCCGAACGCTGAAGGGTTTGGCAAGGAACCCCGCCAGACCCACCACGTTCATGGCCTCGGTGGCTTCCTGCTGACTGTACCCGCTCATGAGCACCACCGGCACTTCCGGTGCTAGCCGATGAATTTCGGAGAAGACCTCGTCGCCACCCATACGAGGCATGGTGAGATCCAACAAGACCATGCTTATGGAAGATCGATGCCTCACGAAGGCCCCAAAACCATCTACGCCATCCGAAGCCTCAATGACCTTGTACCCGGCATTTTCCAGGCCCTGGCAGAGGATCGATCGAATGGTCGGCTCGTCATCCACCAGCAGGATCAAGCTAGGCCCGCCTAGAATCGGCGTGCCTTCGTCGTAATCATCGGCAATCTCAGGTTCCTTTTCTGCGACCGGGAAAAACACTCGAAAAATCGAGCCCTGGCCGGGCACGCTTTCGGCAATCAGCGCTCCCTTATGTTCCCGGGCGATGCTTTGCACCGTAAGCATTCCCACACCGCGCCCAGGGTGTTTGACGCTGAAAAAGGGATCGAAGATTCCATTCAACGTTTCCTCGGACATGCCGTGACCCGTATCGCGTACCTCGAGGTAAACGTACTCACCGAGCAGGGCCGAAGCCTCGGCCGATTCAGTGCCATCCATATATTTCATGGCGGTGGAAAGGGTGATCTCTCCAGGCTGGTTGCCAATGGCTTCCATGGCGTTGACCACCAAGTTCAGCATGGCAAAACGGACCTGATTGGGGTCGCCATTCACCTTGGGAAGATCGTTTTCGAGTTCAAGAATCAAATTCACATTTTCAGGGACCAGACTCTCAACCAGCGGCAGCCCTTCACGAATGCTGTCATTGAGTTGATGACGAGCAATCTGAACGCGGCCCCGCCCTGCATAGGCGAGCATTTGGCGGCAGAGAGTAGAAGCACGGTCGGTGCCTTCTCCAATCTTGGCGAGCTTATCCTGAAGGTTTACGGGGTCGTGAGATTCCAGCCCCAAATCAACATAGCCACGAATTCCCATCAGAATATTGTTCAGATCATGCGCCAATCGCCGGGCCAACACGCCCAGGCTCTCGATCTCATGAGCCTGCACCAGGGCCGCCTCATAGGAACGCTGCTCGGTGATATCGTGGGCCACCGCCAAAATTTCCGCAGCGCTGCCATCGGCATTACGGGCAAAAATTATCCGGCGACTGCGCAGCCAACGGTACTCGCCCCACTTGTTGCGAATGCGATAGACCTCCTCTTGGGGAACCTCCCGCCCTCTTCCAAATCTCCCCTGCGGCTCCAGGAGCTTCTCCCAGCAATGGACCACGCTGCGAACATCATCGGGATGGACCAGTTCCTTGAAGAAGGAAATGCCGCCCTGGAGGAATTCACCCTTGGTGTATCCCAATAGGATTTCCACCGCCTGATTCACATACAAATAGGATTGAGTATCCACCTTGATGATTGCGTGAATGTCCTGGGAGAGCTCAGCCACCCGCTCAATGTATTCCTCACCATGCTCCAAGGCTTGGTCGGCGACTCGGCTTTGCCGCGACATTCGATTAAAAAGCACCAATCCCAGGGCACCCATGAGAACGGCTGAAACCACAAGGAGGGCGTGGGGAGGCTCCTTGGCGGTAAACAGCAGCCAAGCCACCACCAGGAAATTCGCAACAAAAAAGCCCAGAATCAAATTGGACCAGGATAGCCATCGGAGCTTTGATTCAGTCATCTGGGGACTCCGAGACTAGGGTAAAGGTGAGCTGAATCTAGTGCAGGATGCTCGTGGCTGCCACCCCTATTTCCGTTCAACTTTCCTTGAGCGCTTCCGCCAGAGCCTTCTCCGCTCGGCCGGGGTAGTAGCCACTCCAACGTTCTCGCAAGCGCCCGTGGCGATCGATGATGAGCGTGGTGGGAATACCGTTAATGGGTCCAAAGGCATTCAGAGCCCCAGGACCAGCCGGAAGAACAGCCTCCAGACCCATCTGGGCATTGGTATTCAGGAATGGCTTTACATCACCCCATCCACCTTTGTCCGTCGAGATGGCCAACACCACGTATTTTTCGCCACCCCGTTTTTGCAAGGCGGCCACCTCCGGCAGGCTGGCTCGGCAGGGCCCACACCACGTGGCCCACACATCCACAACCACCACCCGGCCATTAAATTCTGCCAGTTGGTGCTGCGTTCCTGCGGCATCGACAAAGCTCACTTGGCTCACCAGCTTTCGGCTAGATGCGGCGCCAGGGCCTTTGTCGCCACCACCAAAGCTGCAGCCAACCAGCAAGGCCCCCGCAAGGATTGGAAAAAGGATTTTTTGGGCTCGGTGCATGATGGGCCTCCCCGTGCCAGGATACTGGAATGTCAACCAACTCCCTGATTTCTCCCGAATCGCTTGCCCAACTTTCCACGCCCTGGGTGCTCTTGGATTGCCGACCCGAAGCCGAAACCTTCGCCACGGGCCATCTGCCGGGTGCGATTCATGCCGATCTGGACCGCGCCCTCAGCACGGCGAGTGATCCAGGATTCAATCCCGCCCTAGGCGGCCGTCATCCCTTGCCCGAGCCCTCCCAGTGGTCAAGACAACTGGGAGCATGGGGAATCACGCCCGAAACCTTGGTGATTGCCTACGACGCCGCATCAGGAGGCAATGGCGCCGCCCGACTCTGGTGGATGCTGCGCGCCTCGGGACACAGCAGGGTCGCCGTTCTGGATGGAGGCATTAAGGCAGCCCAGGAAATCGGACTGCTTCTGACCCAGGCTCTTTCAACACCCACGGTTGCCCCGCCCGATTTCTTCAAGAGTTGGACCCTACCCCAGGTCGATCTTGCCGCCGTGGATAGCTTAAAAAACGACGCCACCTGGAAACTCTTGGATGTGCGCTCCCCCGAACGTTGGCGAGGCGAGACCGAACCCTTCGATCCCGTGCCCGGCCGCATCCCCGGCAGCCTAAACCAGCCCTGGGGCGAAAACCTCGCTGCCAATGGGCGATTCAAAAAGCCCGAGGCATTGAGGGAACTCTACTTAGCCCTTCTCGACGGAACCCCCGCCGATCATCTGGCCGTCCACTGCGGCAGTGGCGTCACCGCTTGCCATACCCTTCTGGCCTTGGAAATCGCCGGGCTCCCGGGCGCCTCGATCTACATGGGCTCATATAGTGAATGGTGCCGAAGCGGAAAACCCCTGGGCCCAGAACGAAAGCCAGCCATTTTGTAGTTCTGAATACCTGCCCCTCTGAATGCGAAAGAGCCGCCCGAAGGCGGCTCAGTCTGGCGGAGAGACAGGGATTCGAACCCTGGGTGCTGGTTTACCCAACACACTCGCTTAGCAGGCGAGCCCGATCGGCCACTCCGGCATCTCTCCCGGAACCCTTGATGGTACCTGGATCCAGGCCATCCCGCAAGGAGCTTGGCCAATGAATCCACGAAGCGCTAGGGATTCAGCGAATCAGCGCCTGGGAATGGCTGGCAGTGACTATACAAGCACCAGGTATTTCACGGGGCCAGGCTCGGCTCCGCCTTCGGGAATCCAGGCGCAGACATCGGCCTGGGCCAAGCGCACAAGATCGGCGGATCCTTTGCTCGGGAGAGGCTTCAACTGGGCTCCTTCTCGAATGCAAGGATGCAAGAGTGGACGATCGCCAGGATTAGGAACCCAGTCCACCAACTCACCCTGGCGCCAGGGATCTGGAGCCGCCCTTCCCTCCAGGCGGGCCAGGATCACGGGCAAGAAGAGGAGGGCATTGAGGTAGGCCGAAACGGGGTTCCCCGGCAGGCAAAGGATCACGCGATCCCCCAAAATTGCTGCCAGGGTTGGCTTGCCCGGCTTGAGGCGGATTTTATGGAACAGGATTTGGGCACCCATCGATTTCAGCACCGCAGGCAAATGATCCTTTTCGCCCATGGACACGCCACCGGCGGTCATCACCACGCGGCATTTCGGATGGTCGCCAAAAAAACGTGCCACGGCTTCAGGGTCATCGAGGACCGAGGGCAATGCTGTGGCATCGGCCCCAAGGGCATGGGCCAGAGCCACCAGCATGGGCCCATTGGAATCTCGAATCTGCCAAGGAGATGGGTTCCCTCGGAGTTCGTCGCCGGTCGAGGCAATACCGACCCCGATCCGACCCAAGGTCGGCCTTGGCAAGCCAACCTGAGCCAGGAGCCCACATCGCACGGCACTGAAGGGGCGTCCTTCCGGCACCAGAAGAGCGCCGGTCCTGGCCTGATCACCCTGGCGGCGAATATGGTCGCCCACGCGGGGCTCAATACTCGGCACCAGGAAGCCATCTAGTTCCTGGAGGTTTTCCACCGGCACCACGGCATCGCCGCCTTGAGGCAGGCAAGCACCCGTCATGATCCTCAGGCAGGTACCAGGCTCCACACGAAAGGCCGAGGGATCATCGCCAGCGTAGATCGTACCCACAACCCGGCGTGGATGAAGCCCCTCTTCGGACCGAAGCACAATGCCATCCATGGCGCTGCGATCGAGGGCCGGATCATCCCGGTCGGCATAAATGGCGGTCCGATAAAGCGCCGGCACCGAGGTTTCTAAAAGAGTTAGGGCTTCCTTCAGGTCGATCATGTCTTCCATCTAAACAGGAATGTGACAGGACGAAAGCCCGGCTCAGGTAGACTGGTAAGGTTCGCGAACCGGCCGGGGCTCTCGAATGCAAGATTTGACCGGCCCACCGCGGAGGCATCGGATGGATCTTTTCGCCAGACTCAGCCAGACCAAGAGCGAGCCTTGGCTATTGCAAGGTTGGTTCCCTGGACAGAGTCTCGAACTTGCAGGCGCCTTTGCCCAGGGTGGTGGCCTTGGCGTATTAAGGGTCCCTGCCTTCCCGGGTGAAGGCGAACTGGAAGCCTGGATCGAAAAAGCCAAGGGCGCCGGTCTGGATCTAAAGGGACTCCGGGATCGTTTCAGAGAAGTGATCGAACAGGCCAAGCAGCGCAGCGTGCCCTTCCTAGCCCATGGGCCCGAGCCCTCCCAGCGCCTTCTGGAATACCTGCGAGGCTGCGGCATTCCCCGTTTGGCCTTTGTGCAAGACCCCGAAGAGGCCGAACGCACGGCCCGGGAAGGTGCCGATGCCCGCCGAAATTCACCGTCGCACCGGCTTGCCCCTATTGGCCGAAGCCGAAAAAGATCTGGCCCGAGCCAAGGAATTGCTTCAAATCGAAGGCGTAAAGGGACTTCAGCTACGTTCCCCTCTGTTGCTTCACGCGGCGGCTGCCGTGGAGCTACCCGGTTTTTCGAAACTCGCCAGCATTCCTTCCGTGGTGCTTGGGGAAGGCGTGAAACCCCTTCCGAGGCTAAAGATTCGCAACCTCGACCTCCCCTATCCCATCATTCAGGGCGGCATGGGGGTGGGCGTTTCCTGGGAGGGTCTGGCTGGCGCTGTGGCCCGCACGGGGTGCGTTGGCATTGTTTCGGCCATTGGCACCGGCAATCACTTCCCCGATATGGTCGAACTGCGCCAGGGCAGGCCACTCGGGCCTGAGAATCTCAACAACAGCGAAGCCTTGGCTCGTATCGTCAAGGAAGCCATTCGGCGCTCCGAGGGCAAGGGTGCCGTGGGCGTCAACATTCTTTGCGCCATCCAAGGGTACGAGCGCGTGGTGCGCGCCTCGGTGGACGCCGGAGCCCAGTTGATTATTTCGGGGGCGGGCCTGCCCTTGAACCTTCCGGGTTATGTAGGAGATGCCGATGTCGCCTTGCTGCCCATCGTATCCTCGGCCAGAGCCTTGGGGCTGATCTGCAAGACTTGGCAGCGGAAATTTAACCGCCTTCCGGATGCCGTCGTACTTGAAGGCCCCGAATCAGGCGGCCACCAAGGTTTCAGCGCCGAGCAGATCGCAGACCCTGCCTTCTCCCTGGAAGCCCTTCTGGGTCCTGTCGTCGAAGAACGCAATAAGTGGGGGGATTTCCCCGTGATCGTTGCCGGAGGCGTTTGGGATCGGGCCGATATCGACCGATTCCTGGCTCTAGGTGCGGGGGGCGTGCAGATTGCCACCCGTTTCATCGGCACCCTGGAATGCGACGCGGATGCCAACTTCAAGGAAGTGATCCTGAAGGCGGAAAAGAAAGATATTCAGCTCGTCAAGTCCCCCGTGGGCATGCCAGGCCGAGCGGTGGTGGCTGGCCTCCAGGCCTCCATGCTGGATGGCACCGCCCCCAAAATTCGTTGCATCAGTGACTGCGTTTCCCCCTGCGAACATGGCGTGGGTGCGCGGGAAGTGGGCTACTGTATTGCGGATCGCCTGGAAGATGCGCGCAGCGGCAAAAAGGCCACGGGGCTATTTTTCACCGGCAGCAATGGCTGGAAGCTCAAGGAGCTGGTCAGCGTGCGAGAACTGGTCGCGGAACTGACCCAGGATTTCTAATCGACAAACCCTGGAACGCCGGGGCTCCCTGGCGCAAACTCAGGGTATGACCGACGGCGAGAGTATCCGCGAAGTCGTCCTCCGCGAGGGGGAGGATATAGCTTCGGGTCCCGAAGTCTGCCCCACCCAAGAGGGTGCCTACCAAAATGTTCGCCAGGCCTTTCTCCAACATCACCCCGATGGTGACGTGGCGCTGCTGGACAAGGCTTTCAAAGTAGGAAAAATTGCTCACGAAAGTCAGCGTCGCAAGAGCGGCGAGCCTTATTTCTTCCATCCCTTGGCCGTAGCTCAGAGCCTTGCGGAATGGCGGCTGGACGCCGTGACCGTGGCCTGCGGGATGCTACACGACACCGTGGAAGACACCCTGATGACCCAGGAGGATGTCCGCAAAGCCTTTGGCGAAGAAGTATCCGAGATCGTGGATGGTCTCACCAAAATGTCCAAACTGGATTTCACGGACCGCACGCTGATGAACGCTGAAAACGTTCGCAAGCTGCTGGTGGCCATGGGTAAAGATGTACGCGTGTTGTTGGTGAAACTCGCGGATCGCTTGCACAACATGCGGACCCTTGGCTCCATGCGCGAGGAAAAGCGTCGCCGCATCGCCCGCGAAACCCTGGAGCTATTCGCCCCGCTGGCCAATCGGCTTGGCATGGGCGTCGTCCGTGGGGAATTAGAAGATCTGTCGTTTGCCACCCTGGAGCCCATGCGCTATCAGGAACTGCAAAAGGCTGTTGAAGACAAACGAATCAAGAACCAGGTGCTGATGAAGGAGATTCAAAACACTCTGGAAACGGCTCTAAAAGCGCAAGGGATCATGGCTGAAGTCTACGGGCGCGTGAAACACCTCTACGGCATCTGGCGCAAGATGGGCGTTCAAGAGAAGGGTCTGGAAGAAATTCATGATTGGCTGGCCTATCGCATCATCTGCCCCGATCGCGCCGCGTGCTACACCGCCATGGGGCTGGTGCATGCCCTCTACAAACCCATTCCGGGCCGCTTCAAGGACTACATCAGCCTACCCAAGGAAAACGGCTACCAGAGCATCCATACCACCGTCTTCATGCCCAGCGGCGATAGCTTCGAGGTGCAATTCCGCACCCACGAAATGCACGAGCACGGGGAAGCCGGCATCGCCTCGCACTGGACCTACAAAGAAGGTCGCATCGCCAACCGTCAGGAAATCAATCAGGCTTCGTTCCTACGCCGCATGGTGGAACTGCACCAGGACGCCAGGGATAGCCGGGATCTCTTGGCGAATCTCAAGGGCGAACTGTCCTTCAGCCGCATTCAGGTCTTTACGCCCAAGGGTGATCTGCGCAGCCTTCCCGAAGGTTCCACGCCCATCGATTTCGCCTACGCCATTCATACGCAGGTTGGCCATCACTGCGTGGGCGCCAAGGTCAACGGACGCATGGTGGCCCTGCGCCATCTCCTGGAAAATGGCGACCGTGTGGAGATTCTCACCCGGGCCGACCATAAGCCCAGCCGTGATTGGCTCACCATCGTCAAGAGTGCCAGCGCCCGCAGCCGCATTCAGGCCTTCATCCGGGAAGAGGAACGGGCCCATGCCATCGTCATGGGCAAGGAACGCCTCGAGCGAGATTCCCGCACCCACAATATTCATATCGAAGATCCGCTGGTGCACGCCAGCCTCGAGGCCCGGCTCAAGGAATTGCGCATCAACAGCTGGGAAGCGTTTTACGCAGCGGTGGGTTTCAACCGTATTACCGTCCATCGGCTGCTCGAACCCCTGCTGCCAGAAACCCATCGTAAAAATGAAGACAAGGCCCCGACCCTGGGCAACGATACGGTGCTGGTCGATGACAACGTCGGTGTGCTTTACGTGCTGGCCCAATGTTGCAAACCAATTCTCGGCGATGAAATCGTGGGCTACACCACCCGTGGTCGGGGCATCAGCATCCATCGCTCCGTGTGCCCCCATCTGCTTTCCGCCGCCATGAATCCCGAGCGCTGCGTGAGTGTGGCTTGGGGCAAGCAAAGCAAAGGTGTATTCGATACCGAGGTGGTGGTCACCACGGAAGATCGCCCCGGCATGGTGGCGGCGGTTTCCGATGCCATTCAGCATGCGGGCTTCAGCATGCAACGCTTCAACGCCTCCACCACGGAAGGCGGCGCGGGCCTTTTCCACATCGCCCTGCGCGTCAAAGACCGCAACCACATCGTGGAACTCATGAGCGCTGTGCGACGGCTGAAGGGCGTCTTCACGGTTGAACGGGTGCGGGGGTCCATCTTCGGGTCCACCCGTTGAAGGATTCGCCCTGGATTCCTCCAACTGAGGCGCTTCCCATTCCCTGGGCTGCCGTAACGACAAGCCTTCAAGCGGCGAATCGTCGACCCTCGCCTCACAAGCTGAGCTCCTGGGTGCCCGAATCCCCCCGCCGGGCCGCCGTGGCTGTTTTGCTCTGGGGTGATGATGCCGGAGCCCGGCGCATCTTGCTGGTACAGCGCGGTCACTCGGCGCCCCACCACGCGGGAGAATTGGCCTTTCCAGGCGGGATGGTCGAGCCCACCGATCGCGACTTGCCGGCGACGGCCCGGCGCGAATTGGCCGAAGAATTAGGCATCACCGAGCACCTCTGGGAATTGGGTTGCTTCCCCGATGGCGTGGCCAAGGCTAGAACTCGCTTCACGCCGGTCTTTTTCCGCTGGGATACCCCCGAACCGAATTTTGAATTGGGCTATGAAATTCATCAGGCCCTTCTGCTGCCATTGAGGCCTTTACTCAGCGCCCCATGGGAGAAAGAAACCCTTGAACACCAGGGCTTGGCCCTTGATAGTCATCGCTTGGAATTAACGCAGGCACCACTTTGGGGTGCGACAGCCTTTGTGCTGAAGGCATGGCTCGACCTGCTGAAGGTCTGATACCCTCAGTTCATGCGCTTTCTCGGCAGTCACGTTATCCATTTCTTTTTGATGGGCCTCGGAATTTCCGCGGTGCTGGGGTTACTTACTCCGACACTGCGTCCCGAGCGCACCAAGGCAAGCATCCTCAAGCATGCCGCGGGCCTTCTCGGCATCGGCTTGGCACTCGCCTGGGTTATGTATTTGCTGCCTCTCAAGCCTGTCAGGTTCTAGCCGTGTTCCAGGAAGCTCGAGCCCGCATCACCCGGGCCCAACGAGCCTTCCGCCACGTCACGCTCCTAGGATGGCGCCGCTTCGCCGTGGCCTTTCCGCGCCTTGGCCGTGCCGTCGACTTTTCTTGGGAAGTGCTCAAGAAGTATTACAAGGATGATTGCTTCAGCTATGCGGCGGGGCTCAGCTTCTGGCTCATCATCAGCCTCGTGCCCATGAGCACCCTGCTCTTCAAGATGCTGGGCCTGATCCTTGGCACGGGTGCCTACACAGTGCCCACCCAGGGCGTGCTGGAAACCATCGTGCCCTTCCTGCCCCCAGGCTTTGTCGAGGATTCCATCCGCAACAGTCAGCAGGTGGGTGGTCTTGGGTTGTCCCTTCCCGTGCTCCTCTTTGGTAGCTATTGGGGCATCGGCCAGCTCGACACCAGCCTTGCCCATGTCTTCGGGCTCCGCATCAAGAAACACCGACAGACCCGCAAGAACCCGCTGTTTCGCCAAATCACGTTTCTTGTGGGTGGAATGATCATCCTGGTGCTGTTCATCGCCCTGCTAGTGGGCGGCGCGATCAGTCGGCATCTGCCCTTCCGCCAAATGGATTTTTTGCCCTATCTGCCGCCAATCCTTTGCTTGTTCCTCCTCACGGTACTGTTGCAGCACCTGCCTCGCTTGCATGTAAAGTGGCGCCACGCCTTCCTTGGCGCCCTTATTTCCACCACGCTCTGGTGGCTGGCCAAATGGGGTTTTGCCGTTTACCTGAAGCACACCTTCACCTGGGGCATCATGTACGGCTCCATGCTGAGCATGGTGGCAGGACTCACGTTTCTCTATTATTCGAGCGCCATTTTCCTGCTGGGTGCCGAGATCACGGCCGCCTTCTACCGGCATGAATCGGGAACCACCGCTAGACTGCGGGTTCCAGATTATCTGCGGGAACCCAAGCCCTGAAGTGGCACCCTGGTTGGCTTTGGAAAATCAGTCCCCGTTGTCCTTGCTATGGCTGCTGGTGGGGATATCGAAGGCATCGAGC
>JFJP01020384.1_pt1 | contig 35273 bp, 16 predicted proteins | sample 431651 | NCBI WGS metagenome assembly JFJP01 (sample SAMN02602958, study PRJNA72255) | Microbial mat metagenome, whole genome shotgun sequencing project. | biome: fresh water; feature: sink hole; material: water; isolation source: purple microbial (photo- and chemosynthetic) mats found in... | reverse complement strand
CGGCGCCTGGGATGCGGCCGCCAGGGTGCTGGGCAGGACGCCGATGGCGCCGGCACTCTCGACCACCTCGCGCAGCAGGGCGACGCGCTCGGCCGGACCGCCGGGCCGCACATTGGCCTGGTCGAGGTACGAGATCTGCACCTGCTCGCCCGGCTTGACCACCAGGACGTCCTTGCCGGCGCTGGCCGCGGTGCGCACCTCGGCCTGGAACTCGCCGGTGGCTTTGCCCGTCTCGACCGCCTGCAGGGTCACGCTGCCGGCGCTCGAGGTGACGCGGACGGCGATGCGGTCGGGCTGGTTGCTGATGTCGGCGTCGTACTCGCTGACCCGCACCGCGATGGTGTCGCCGGCGCGGAAGCGGAAGCGGGTGTAGATCTCCTCGCGGATGCCCTGCGGGGTGGCGACGGTGCGGACCTCGAGCGGGTCGACCCGGCCGTCGAAGTAGGTGGCGGCGAGGCGGGAACGCAGGACCTCGGCGATCCGGCGCTTGGTGCGGTCGTCGCGGTAGCTGACCGTCACCTCATCGCCGGCCGACAGCTCCAGGGTGCTGTTGGCGGCGAGGGCGGCGTAGTCGACGCCCGGCGCCGGCACCAGGCGCTTGCCTCCGCCGGAGATGATCAGCTGGGCGATGGCCGGCGCGTCGCCGTCGTCCCAGGCGTCGATGACCATGCGGACGAAGCGGGCCTTGAACGGGCGGAAGGCGATGGTCGAGCCGTGGCGGCCGTCGAGCGGTCGCGCCGTCGCCGGCTCGCCGCCGACCAGCGCGGCGATGTCCTTGGGCGAGGCGCCCTCGTCGATCGCGGCGGCCGGCAGCGGCTCGAAGGCTGTCTGCCCAGGCCGCCGCCACAGCAGGGTCCCGCCTTTGAGGCCCTGCTCCGAGGCGGCGAGGATGCGCACCGTCGCCTGGCCGTAGGCCAGGTCGAGTCCACCGCGCCAACGCGGGTCGCCGCTCGCGGCGTCGGCCTCGTCGCGGTCCTTCTCGACCACCAGGCGGCCATCGATCTGGACCCAGCAGCGGCCGTTGCTGCGCACCGCGAACTCATAGCGGCCGGGAGCCGGGATGACGATGCGGCCATGCGCGAGATGCTCGAGCGTCCCGGCCCCGTTGGCGGCGGGATGGTCCCAGGCGGACGAGCGGGCGAGCGGCGCCTCGTTGCGGTCGTCGCGGCGACCGCGGGGGGGCGTCAGGTCGAGCCTGGCGAGGGCCTCCTCGGCACCGCGGGCGGTGCGCACCGGGACCTTGGCCATGGTCCGGCTGCGCCAGCGCAGGCTGCCATGCAGGGCGACCTTCTCGCTGGTGTCGAAGAGGGTCGACCAGGCCTGGCCATCGCCGGACGCCTCGATGCGGTAGGCGGTGATGCGGCGATCGGGCTTGGCCGCGGCGCGGCCGCGGCTCCAGGTCAGCTGATCGATGTCGGCCAGCTGCTTCAGGTCGACGGTGACGCTCTTGCCGGCCTTGCGGTCGCCGGCAGCGATCCAGGCGCGCTCGGCCTGGTCGGCCTGCGGCGCGTCGGGCTGGGTCAGCATGGTCGCCGGATCCGCTCCCGGGGCGCTGTCGGACGCGGTGATGTCCGCCGGGCGCAGGCCGGTGGCGACCTCGCCCTGGAACAGGCCCGTGTGCGGCCCCGTCTCGGTCAGCTCGGCCTGCACGCGGTCGCCGGCCGCGCTCTGCAGCAGGACGGCCACGGTATCGGGACCGGGGCCGCTGTCGCGGTCGGGGTCGAGGACCGCGACATAGACCGGATTCCCCGGCTTCAGTTGGCTGCCGCTGCGGTAGGTGCGGCTGCGCGACTTGTCCAGCTCGGCGTTCTCGTCATCGAGGCGGCCGAGGCCGAGGTTGGCCAGGGCCTGGTCCTTGTCCGCGCCCTCGCCGGCGAAGCGCACCGCGTCGAGGGTGGAGGCGGCCTTGAGCTGGCCGTCGCTGGCGATGGGGATGGCCCCGCTGCCGAGCGCGACCACGCGGCGCCCTTTCTTGAACTCCTCGGTGTAGTCGTAGGTGATCGCATCGCCGCCGCGGACCTGCAGCACGCGGTCGCCCTTGACCGGCGCGCCGAGGGCGGTGGGGATGCGGGCCGCGAACACGCCCTTGGCCTCGGCCGACAGGGTCATGTCGACGACCTCCTCGTCGCCCGCGGCGGTGCGCACGACCACCGGCACCGAACTGCGCGACTGGCTGGTCTGCAGGAACGGATCGCGCAGGGTGATGCGCAGCGGTTCGCCTGGGGCCACCGGATCCTCGCCCTGGGCCAGGCCGACGAGGGTGAGGACGTCCTCGGCCTCCTGCAGGCGGTTGGCGCCGATCAGCGCCCGGCCCCAGTCGAGATAGAGCTCGTCGGCGAGGTTGCGCGGCGGGTTCATGCCGGCGATCTTGCGGAACAGCTCGAGCGCCCGCGGCTTGTTGCCGGCCTGGATCTCGAGCATGGCGAGGCGGGCATGGGCGCGGATGCGGGTCTCGGCATCCTCGTGCTCGACGAACTGGTCGTAGATCTTGCGCGCCTGTTCGAGCTGGCGGGCGGCGGCCAGGCAGTCGCCCAGGCGCAGCTGGGCCTCGAGGGCGGCCCGGCTCTTCGGCCAGGTGGCGATGACCTGCTGGAACTCCAGGGTTGCCGAGGGCAGATCCTCCTCGCGCATCGCCAGGTCGCCCAGCAGCAGGCGGGCGCGGGCCGGGCCATCGGCGTCGTCGCCCTGGGCGCGCAGCAGCCCCTCGGTGAGGGCGCGGGCGCCGGCGATGTCGCCGTCGCCGGCCAGACGTCTGGCGGCCATCAGTCCGAGATCCGCCGGCAGGCGGGCGAGATGCTCGTCGAGCAGCTTGCGGTGGTCGCGGACCAGGCGCCAGGCCTCGTCCTCGTCGCCGGCCGCCAGCAGGGCGGCGGCGCGCAGCAGGGGGGCCTTGGGATCGCGGTCATCGACCCCGGCCCCGGCCACGCCGGTCTTGGCCAGCTGGGCGGCGGCGAGCCGGCGCAGCTGGTCGATGCGCTCCTGGCCGACGCGATCGGCACGGAACCAGGCCGCCATGCTGGCGAAGGCGCCGGCGGCGATGCCGGCCCGGCCGGCGTCGGCTTCAGCCTGGGCCAGAGCGAGGGCCTGGTCGAAGTTGTCACGATCCTCGCGCCAGATCATGCGGGCTGCGCGCTGGATGGTCAGCGCCGCCGCGGTCGGGTCGCGCGGCCGCTGGCGGGCGGCCAGCTCGCCGCAGGCCCACAGTCCGGCGAGGTTGCCGCTGCGGATGACCGCCGACAGGGCGGACTCGGCCTCGGCCGGCGGCAGGCCCTTGAGCCGCGGCTCGAGCCAGCGCCGGAGCGCATCGCCGACGCCGCGCCAATCCTCGATGGTGATGGCGGCGTTCGCCGCCAGGGCCTTGGCGGCGGCGTCCTCGGCGGCCGCGTCGCGGCGGCGCTGGGCGAGGTCGAGTTCCTGCAGCAGCACCGGTTCGAGCAGGCGGCTGTCCCCGCCGGCCAGGGTCTTGGCCTGGGACACCGCTTCCAACGCCTTGGCGCCATCGCCGGCGTCGCGCCGGGCCCTGGCGTGCCAGAGCAGCATCTCCAGGCGCCGGCGCGGGTCGGCCATCGCCTGCAGCGTCGTCGGCAGGAGTTCGTTGCGCCATTCCTCCGGGGCGCGGAAGCGGTTGTCGGCGAGCATCGTCCAGGCCAGATCGCCATCGACCCGGGCTGCGGCGGCGAGGACCCTGGCGTAGGCGGCCTTGTCGCCTGCCGCGGCGGCGCTGGCCGCGACCGCCCAGCGCGACCTGCGCTCCCACCGCTGGGCATCGGCCGGCAGCCGCTGGGCCAGCTTGAGCGCCTCGGCGTGGCGCCCTGCGCGATTCTGCAGTTCGACGGCGCAGCCCAGCGCCTGCTGGGCCAGGGCGCCGGGAGCGGCGAGGACGGGCGCGAGGGCGGCCAGGGTGGGATCGATCTGGTTGCGGTCGAGGCCGTCTCCGGCCTCGATCAGGGCCTGGGCCCAGCGCACCGCCCACAGCGGCGTCGCCGCGGCGGGCCGGGCCACGGCGGCCCCGGCCATGGCCGTCTCGCGGCGCTCCATGGCCCGGCGCCAGGCTTCGCTACGCACCGCCTGCAGCCGCAGGGCGGGCATGCCCGGCGGGGGATCGGCAGCGAGGGCGGCGAGGGCCTGCGGCCCCTTCTCGCGCATCGCCCGGGCGGCCGGGTCGGACTCGCCGGCATCGCCGAGCAGCGTCTCACGCTGCTTCTTGTCGCGGATGTACTCCTGGACGATGCGTTTGCACATCTCGCGCGCTTCGTTGCGCTGCGGTCCGGCCAGGGTGGTCGGCACCAGGATGGCCACTGCGGCTACGGTCTCGGGCCGGTCGCGACGGTTGCCGTGGCGGTCGGACCACAACTGCAGCGCGCGGCGCGCGATGCCCTCGTCGAGCAGGCCGCCGTCGCGCAGGGCCTCGCCCAGCGCCTTCGCCCCGGCGTCGCCATCGGTGATCAGGGCGGCAGCCATCCGGCACTGCCAGCCGCCGAAGTCGTCCTCCTTGCCGCGGTTGGCGATCGCCAGGCGGGCGCCGGCATCTGCCGCGGCCTCGACCAGCCAATCGAAGGGCAACGCGGCGGCATCGCGGCGCAGGGCTTCGCCGGCCAGGGCGGCGCGGTCGCCGCCCTGGATGGCCCGGCGCAGGGCGAGCAGGGCGAGGGCGCCCTCGTCGCCTTCCCAGAGCTTGGCCAGGGTGGCGGCAGCGCCGGTGAAGGTCGCCGGGTCGAGCCCGGCGATCCGGCCGATGAGGTCGCCTGGCCAACGATGGCTCGGATGGTCGGTGGCGATCCGCAGCCACAGCTTGGCCGAACGCGGCCGGTCGGCGTTGTCGACGGCTTCGGCGGCGCGCTGCAGCAGGCCGGGATCGCGGTTCTTGGCGTAGAGCGCCTCCCACGCATCGGAGGCCTCGCCCGGCTTGCCCTGGCGTGCGGCCAGGTTGGCTTCGGCCTCGGTGCGCGCCTGCCCCGCGGGCAGCTTGGTGATTGCCGCCTTGGCCTTGTCGAACTGCTTGGCTTCGGCGAGGCGGCTGGCCGCCGCGGCGACCGCAGTGGCCAGGGCGGGTTCGCCCGGGAACTGGACCAGGGCGAGATCCTCGGCCTCGGCGCGGACGCTGCGCGACTCGTCCGGCCAATAGCTGGCGAAGGCCTTGATCAGGGCTTCGCGCGCCTGCGGCGAGCCGGCATGGGTCTTGGCCACGGCGGTGTATTCGGCGACAGCACGGGCGCGGTCGGACAACCAGCCGGCGATGACGTTGGCGGCCTCGAGGGCGGCCTCGGCCCCGCCCGGCCCGTTGGCGGCGGCCTTGTAGGCCAGGGCGGCGGCGTCGAACCTGCCGGCGGCCTCCCACAGCCGGCCGAGGCGGCGGCGCTGATCAGCGGCGCCGCCGGCGGCGATCGCGCGTTCGAGGGCGCTGGCGGCTTCCAGCGGGCGGCTGGCCGCCTCGTAGGCGGCGGCCAGCGCGATGAGGTCGGCGGAGGCCGCCTTGAGCCCGGCCGAGGCGACCTTGGATTCGAGCTCGGCCAGGGGTGGCGCTTCGCCAGCCGGCAGGCAGGCGGCGAGCGCCAGCAGGGTGGCGGAGGCGAGTCGGGTGCGGCGGTTCACTTGGGGCTCCCGGCAGGGGCGGTCTGGCGACGCTGGATCAGGCCGCGCAGGGTGCGTGCCTTGTCCATGCGCTGGTAGCCCGGGTGCTCGCGCTCCAGGCGGGCGACGGCGGCGAGGGCGCCGGCGAAATCCTCCTTGAGGTAGCGCGAGCGGGCGAGGTTGAACAGCACGTCGTCGGTGAAGGCGGCGTCGGGATACTGGCGCAGGACCCGTTCGAAGAAGTCGATCGCCTGGCCGTAGTCGCGTTCGGCGAAGTAGAGGTCGCCGATGCGGCGGACCGCGTCGGCGGCGAAGGCGCTGTCCGGGAAGCCGGTGAAGACGCTGCGGTAGGCGGCGATGGCGCGCTGTCGCGCCGCCGGGTCCTCGCTGACCTTGCCGTCGCGGCTCGACTGGATGCGCGCTTCGTGCATCTTGCCGATGCGGAACAGGGCCTCGGGCGCCAGGGTGCTGCCGCCGGGCAGCTGCGCCACCTGCTGGTACAGCTGCGCCGCCTGGTCGATGCGGCCGGCCTGCTCGGCGGCCTCGCCGAGGGCGAGCAGGCTGTCGTCGATGAGGTCGGACTGCGGGAATTCGCGCTGCAGCGCGCGGCAGGTCTCGGCCGCCTCGGCCAGGGCGCCCTTGGCGAGGAAGATCCGCCATAGCGTATGCAGGGTGCTTTCACGCAGTTCGCGATCGACGGCCTCGGCCTTGGCGCCGACCCGCCGGCATTCATCGAGCGCCTCGCCGAAGCGGCGCTGGGCGTAGCTCTCCAGGCCCATGTCGCGGTAGACCTCGCCGATGCGCAAGGAGGTCTCAGCCTGGAGCAGTTCCTTGCGCACCTTGAGGTTGGCGTCGCGCAGGCTGGTGCCGGCGACCATCAGGGTGGCGGTGCTGCCGGGCACCACCATCGCCATCGCCTCGCGCAGGGCGGGCTGGTCGCCGGCGAGGTGCCGCTCGTCGCGATAGCGCAGGCAGATGCGGTCGCCGAGCTCGACCGCCAGGACCCCGGCCGGGGCCTGGCCACCGGCGCGGGCCAGGGCGACCCGGGTGGTGAACACGCCGCTGCGCAGGCCAGGATCGGCGGTCTTGGCTCCGCCCTTGGCAGCCGGCGCTGCGGTCACGAGGACGCCGGCGGCGGCGGTCAGTTCGGCGCGGGCGGGGATCGATTCCACCAGTTCGATGGCGAGACGCCCACGCTCCTCCCAGCGCAGCGGCGCGTCCGGGGCCTCCTTGTCGTCGCGCGGCAGCGGCCGCTCGGCCACCAGCTCGGCGGCGATGCGCTCGGCCTGCGGACCGAGGTCGCGGTCGGGGTCGCGCACGCGCACCGCCACCTCGCCACGGCCCTCATCGAGGATGATTTCCCGGACGGGATCACGGAAGGCGCCATCGGTGAGGCTGGCACGGCCCTCACCCACGAGCTTCAGCTCCAGCACCCGCGGCTGGTCGGCACCACCGCTCGCGGTGAAGCTGTCGTTGTAGGTGACGGTGGCGTTGACCGCGCCGGATCCCTGCAGCACGCCGTCGCCGGGCGTCGGCGGGCCGAGGGCGGTCGGCAGCTGGGCGATGTACACCTCCGAGCCGGGCACGGTCGGGCGCAGGACGATGCGCTCGCGGTCGCCCTCGCTGGACACCGCCGCCGCGACGAAGGGCTTGTCGTCGAGCAGCAGCAGGTCGCGATCGGCGACCCGCACCACCGCCGGACGCCCGAGTTCGGCGATCAGGCTGTCGAGCTGCTCCTTGCCCAGGCTGGTGCCGACCATGCGGAAGTTGGCGATCGCCTGGGTGTGGTTGCCGGCGGCGAAGTGGGCTTCGCCGATCTCGAAGTAGGCGCGGTTGGCCCACGGGGTGCCTGGCGCGGTCTCGATCACGGCCCGGAAGCTGGGGAACGAGCGCTCGGGATGGCCGAGCCTGACCTGGCACATGCCGGTCTGATAGAGCGCCTCGGTGCGCTCGGCGCGGTCGGGGTTGGGCTCGGCCTCGGCCCCGGTACCGCGCCCGGCGGCGCGCTGGAAGTGGTCGATGGCGGCGGCGAAGTCTCCCTTGGCGGCATTGAGCCGGCCGAGGCCGAGGCGGGCCGAGTAGGCGGCATTGGTGCGCGGATACTTCTCCAGGACGCGCTCGTAGATGGCGATGGCGGCGTCGGGTTCGGCGAGCTGGATCTTCTCCTCGGCGTCCTTGATCAGCCGGCGCGCGGCGCGCTGGTCGGCCTGGCTGGCCGGAGCGGCGACGGCCTCGGCGGTCTTCGTCGCCGGCTTGGCTGGCGGCGCGGCCTCGCCGGCGAAGCAGGCGCAGGAGGCGAGCAGGACGGGGAGGATGCGCATGGTGCCGCTCAGCGGTTGAGGTCGAGGTCGAGGTCCGGACCGCCAGGTCCCCGCTTCTGGTCGGTGCTGCTCAGATAGCCAGCGACGCCGAAGGATAGCACGAGGCGTTCGGTGGCGAGGCCGAGAAGCGTCCCGGCGAGCGGAATCTCGCCGGTGATGACGAGCTTCTCGCCACTGCGCGCCAACCGCACCGTGGCTGCCACTGGCACACTGCGACCGAGGAATGTGAGTTCCCCTTCGATGGTCGCCGTCTTCGGTGGCTCGGGCCTGGCGGCCGGCCCGGCCAGGGCCTGATCGAGCTCGGCGGCGGCGTTGAGGGTGGCTCCCGCGCCGGCGATACGGCGCACGGTCAACTCGGCCACCGGCTTGCCGCGCACGGCGTCGCCGAGGACGCGCCGGCTCTGCCCGCCGTCGATCTGGCTGTGCTCGCCGAAGCGCACGACGAAGCCTCCGGACACCCCTTCGGCGTCCAGGACGACCTCGCCCGAGGCGTTGCGGCCGCCGATGAGGTTGGGCCACAGCACGTCGGCCGCGTCGCGCACATCCAGGTTCGCCGTCAACCACTTCGGCTCCTTGGGCAGGAAGAGGTAGCGTTCGCCATCGGCCGCGGCCAGCGCACTGGCGCAGAGCACGAGGATGCCGGCACAGCGCAGGCTCATTCCATCAGCCATGCTTCGTCTCCTCCGCCCGGCTTGGCGGTCGGCGGACCGGCGGGCACGGCCGGAGCATCTGGAGCGTCGTCCAGGCCGGTGGGCAGTCCGTGGTTCGGCGAGGCCTTGGCCTTCGGCGCCTCGCGACGGACCGGCTCGGTAGCCGAGAGGGGGGCGTCGGTGCTGCCACGGCCGAGATCGAGCACCACGAGGTGGGCATCGAGATGGCCGCCGCCATAGGTGGTCTGGACGGCTCCCACCGTGGTCGGGGCGGTCCAGGTGTCGCCGTAGGCGGCGCCGGTCTCGCCCGCTCCGGTGAGGACCAGGGCGAGGGGGCGGCCCTTGGCCATCCCGCTGGCGAAGGCAACTGGTTCGCTGTTCACCACCTGCACCTGGCCGCTGCCCGGCAGACAGGAGGAGAAACGCAGGACATCGAGTCCTGGCGACAGCACGGCCACATATCGCCCACCAGGGGGGCCACCGGGGGTGAGGTGGTTGCCGGTGCGGATCAGCCCCCAGGCCGAACTGCCGGCGATGAGGAAGGAGCCGTCGGCGGCGGTGCCCAGGCTGTCGATGCCGATGCCGTTGGGCTTGTTCTCCCCCGCGAGGTACGCCAGCCAGTTGGTGCCGGCCTCCACCTGCCAGGTCGTGCCGTCGAGGCGCACCAGCCAGGCCTGCGACAGCACCCCCATGCCCCAACCCTCCATGCCCAGCCGGTTCATGTTCGGGGCGTTGCGGCGCAGGTCGAAGGGCATGCGGTTGAACACCGAGTTGCCGCCATCCGACCAGCCGACGAAGACGAGGTCTCCGTCATCCGTCCAGCGCAGCATCCGCACCGCCGAATCGGACTCCAGACGCACGTTGTCCAGGCCGATGTAGCCTCCGTTCCACCAGTAGAGCTGCAGGTCGAGCTGGCCGTCGGGGCGGTGGATGTGCAGCCACGGATCGCGGTAGGGCTCGCGCCCGGTCGGCCACTGCCGGTCGCCACCGAGGGCGCAGCGCCCGTCGAGCGGATTGACGGCGAAGCGCGTCCCGCCCTTGTCGGCGCGTCCGGCCACCTGCACCACGCTGCTGCCGAGCAGGGCGCCGTCGGCGGAGAGCTCATAGACGTCGCCGGCCGCCAGGCGCAGCGTACCGGCGGCGGTCAGCCGGACCTCGGCCGAGCCCGCCGGCTGGTTCAGGCGGCGCAGCCAGGCCACCCGGCGGAGGTCCGGTTCGAGGCAGGCGATCCACGAGGCCTGCGCCGGAGCCTTGGGGTTCGCCCCGTGGCTGGCCGGGGTGAGGTCCTCGCAGGGTCCGAGCAAAGCGAAGGCCGGTCCCGCCGGGCCGGCGAGATAGACGCGGCCACGGGCGTCGCAGACCGCGCTGGTGATCCCCCCCGCGCCCCAGGGCAGGCGGATCGCCGCCTGCACCGTCCGGAGGTCGGGGCCGTAGCGGACGACGAAGCCGGTGGCCTGGGGATGGGCCCAGTTCCACATCGCCTTGGGGTCGGTCAGCGCCGGCACGGCAGCCGGCGGTTTCCCATCGCGGCCGAGGACCAGCGCCGTGATGCCGGGCGGATCGAAGACCGGGCCGAGGGTCGAACCCGCGGCGAGGATGCCGCCATCCGGCAGCACCGCTCCGGCTGCGAACCACTCGGTGCCGCCGCCGCCGCAGCGGGTCGCGCCGAGCACGGCTGCGCGGTCCGGATGCGCCGCCCAGCGCTTGGTGTACTGGTGGAAGCGCGTCTGCACCTCGCCTGCCGTCGCGACCACGCCGGTCAGCAGGCAGACGGAGACGCACAAGGACCGGAGCATGTGTAGAGGAGTACGATCAGTGGAGGGGGCTGTGACTGTCCAGCGATTGCGATTGCCCACAGGCTGATTTCGATTTCGTGAAAGCAACCTGCCTGGACGCCGCGCAGAGTTCGCGGTTGGCGATCGGGGCTTGCCTGCCAACCGCGAACCCCGTCTGCAGACGCGCCAATACGGAGGATTCGCTTTCTGGTCGACAAGTCGGCCCATGGGCCAAGGACGGAAAGGCGCCACGTTCGCCACGTCAGCCGATGGCCAGGGCAGCCGCCAGCCGCCGACACCCCAGCGTCTCGCCACCCAGCCGGCGGCGAAGATGAGCAGCGGGCTGAGGGTCGGCGTCAGCACGCTGGCAGGCCGGCGAGGAAGCCGGTCACCGCCGCGACGAAGCCCTGCGGGTCGCCTTCGTTGATGTTGTGGCCGATGCCGGGGAAGGTCTGCAACAGCGTACCCGGCCGGCGCGCCACCATCTGCTCGGCCAGTTCGGCGGCGAGGATGTTCGACGCGCCGCCACGCAGCAGGAGGGCTGGGCAGGTGCTGCCCAGCCAGTCGGCCCACCAGTCGCCGTTGAGCGCCTGACCCGAACGCACCATGCCCGGGCGATCGAAGCGGACGTCCCAGCCATCATCGCGCTGCACCGCGCTTTCGCAGAAGTAGCTGTGGATCGCCGTCTGCATGGCTTGCAGGGAGGGGAAGCGCGCCGGCCACGACAGGCACCACGAGAGGTCGTCCTGGCACACCGCGCCGATATCCTCGATGACCAGGGCGCGTACCCGCTGCGGCTGCCGGGCGGCGAACTGGTAGGCGTTGACCCCGCCCAGGCTCGAGCCCAGCACCACCGCCTGGGGGATGGTGCACGCGTCGAACACCGCCAGCAGGTCGCGGTGGTAGTCGTCGCGGGTGTAGGTCGCGGCATGGCCGCTGAAGCCGTGCCCGCGCTGATCGAGGCCGATCACCCGCCAGCGCTGCGACAGGGCCTCGGCCAGGATGCGGTAGATCCAGCCCTGGCCGAAGTGACCGTGCAGGCAGACCAGCGTTGGGGCCCCAGAGTCGGACGCCCATTCCACCACGGACAGGTCGGGGCCATGGGCGGTGCGGACGGTGCGGCGGGTGCTGTGCACTGGTTCCATCCGTCTCTTCACTCGGCTGCCGGCGCGAGTGCCAGGAAGGTGCTGGCGGTCCAGGTGTAGGCCGGGTCGCGCAGCGGGGTGCCGCCCAGGGCGTCGAAGTTCTCGGCGAAGCCGCTGCGTGCGCATAGCGCGCGGTAGCGGCGTACGACTTCAGCGGCGAGGTCGCCGGCCCCGGACTCCTCCAGCGCCAGCACCGCCAGCAGGGTGCTTGGGCCCCACACCGGGCCGCGCCAATAGCCGTCCGCGACATAGAGGGGGCTGTCCGGTGCCTCGCTCGCCAGGCCATGCGTGGTGAGACAGGCCTCGGCACGCCGGCGCACGAAGGCGCGCTGCGCGGTATCCAGCCGGCTGCCGAGCAGGCCCGGCATCGCGGCGACGAGACTGGAGGAACAGACCAGCCGGCCGCTGGGCAGGTGAAGGCCGGCGAACTCGCTGCCGGTCCACAGCACGGCGCGCAGCCGATCGGTCAGGCGTGCACCATCGGCGCGCCACCCTGACGCCTCGTGCTCGCGGCCGGCCAGTTCGGCGCCAGCGGCCAGCCAGTCGCAGCAGCGCACCAGGAAAGCGTTGAGATCAGGCGCGACCAGCGGCGCGCCCTCGCGCAGCAGGGTGCCGTTGTCCCAGCCACTGTCATTGCCGTGCAAGTAGAAGCATAGGCCGGTGGTCGGGTCGGCGCGATGGTCGAGCCACCAGCGCACGAAGCTGGCAACGCTGTCGTGCACGGGCCGCCGCCGCTGCACCGTCCAGAATCCGGGCCGCCGCCGGGCAAGCAGGTCGAACAGCACGCCTTGTACCGGCGGCTTGTTGTAGTTGAAGTGCAGGAATCCGTCGTTGAAGCCGTCAGGATAGGCGCCGTGCTCGTCCTGCAGGTCGGCCAGGAGCATGATCTGGTCGTAGGCCAGCGTTTCGTCCGCGTCGGCCAGGGCGACGGCGTTGAAGAGGTTGTCCCAGCTCCACACCTGATCCATCCAGTTGAGCGACATGAATACGCTGCGGCGGCGCAGCAGCCCGCACGGCCGCATGGTGCACGACCACAACGTCCAGGCGGCGAGGCGTTCGGCCGGAGCATCCGGCCAGGCGGCCGCGAACGCGGCGAACTCGGCCGTCCGCTTGGCCGCGACCTCGGCCACACCCACCGGAGCGAGGGGTGTCCAGGTGGACCAGTACTCGTGGATGCGGGCGTGGCTGCCGGCGGCCAGGGTCGCGACCGCCCTGGACGAGACTTCACCATCCCAGGGCGCATCCAAATGCACGGCGCCACCCCAGGTCTCTATGGCGAAGCGCCGCAATGCGGGCCGGGCATTGAACGTCACGCGATCGGCGGCCTCGCGGAAGGCCGAGAAGTGGCCAGCATCGCGGCGGTCGAGCGTGCCGCCAAAGCAGGCGCACAGCCGCAGGTCGGCGCCCTGCACCTCGACCACCAGGTCATCGGGGCCGGCGAAGGCGAAGCGCGCACTGGCGCCATCTGCGCGCAGCACCAGTTCACCTGGGCTGGCGACGATCTCACTGGACATGGCGGTGCCGTCGCGCACCAGTTCGATCAGGGCGATCTCTCGAGGGGCGAGCGGTCGGGAGTGATGCGAACGCAGATAGAGGCCGGGCCCGCACGGCTGGAAACGCGCGGGCGGCAGCGCCAGGCTCATCCACGAGCCGGCACAGGAGAAGGGTGATCGGCTCAGGTCGAGGCGCATATCATCATCGTTGCTGCAGAAGGGCGTGCTCAATGTCGGCACCGGCCCTGCCCTCTTGCCGGCTGACGCACGATCGGAGGCGGCCAGCCGCGTACGTCGCCCTCGGCGTGCGGATCAACTCCGCACTCTCCACGCCATTTTGGCTGACCCTGTCAGAACGTCGCCAGCAGGCCGAAGCGCAGGATCATGCCACCGCCGGAGGACTCGAGGTCGATCGACCGGCCCTGCGCAGTGATCGCCTCGTCGCCGCCCAGCGACTGCCACCACGACCAGCCGAGCGAGGCGCCGAGCGAGGCGATGCCGTCCTTCCACGCGGTCGAGACGCGGCCGGTCACTCCGATGTCGCCGGTCAGCTCCACGCGGTTGGCGGCGGCGAAGGTGCGGTCGGGGAACTCGACCGCGTCGCGGCGCAGGCCGAGGCCGAAGGCCGCCTCCGGCCCGAGCCTGACCAGCGGGGTCAGGTCGAAGGCCAGCTGCCCGCGCAGCAGGGCGTCGAGGCGCAGGGCGTCGGCCGTGGTCGCGCCCTCCGGCTCGCTGCGGTCGCCGACCAGGGTGCGGATCTCGCTGCGCAGCTCGGCCGAGCCGTATTTCCGCAATTGGTCCCCCGAGGCGATGCCGGCCGAGGTTCCGTTCGCCCCGCGCAGGATGACCAGTTCGAGGCTGCTGGTGCCGTCGGCCGGGGCGCGCGGCGGATCGCCGGTGCGCTCGACGCCGAAGGTGCCGACGGCGATGCCCGAGGCGAGGTCGATCGACGAGCCGACCTCGACCAGCCAGTCGCCGTGCGCACCGACCCGCAACGCACCGCCGCTGGCGAACCACCAGCCGCATTCCTGGTCGTTGATCGCCGCCAGGGCGCGCGAATCGCCGGTCGGCTGCGCCAGACGCTGCCAGGTCAGGCCGAACCAGCTGAGCGTGGTGCGCGACGGCAGCACGACCAGGGTCTCGAAGCGCAGGTCGAGGTCGGCCTCACCATCGCCGTCGAACGGCAGCACGCGCGTCGCCCGGGCATCGACGACGAGGTCGATCGGCGCCTCGCGCAGCGGGTCGCTGTCGGTCAGCCGCGCCAGGCCGGTCCCATGCGCGGTCAGCAGGGGATCGATGGTGTCCGGATCCTCCTCCTCGCCCTCGTTCTGATAGGTACCGCCGCGCAGGATGCGGTGCTCGCCGCGATCCAGCTCGGCGGTATGCAGATCGGTGAGGATGCGCAGGCCGCCGGTTACGGCCAGGCGCCAGGCGAAGCGCTCGCCGGGCCGCTCGAGGTTGCCGCCGACGCCGAGCAGGATCTCGTCGACCCGGACCGCCGGGTCCTCGCGCGGGGCGCGCACCGGCGACCACACGCCTTCGACGTGCACCCCGAGACCGCGCTCGGCATCGACCTGCCTGGCCGCCCCGATCGCGATCTCGCGGCGGCGCGGCACCTGCGCCGCCACCGCCTTGTCGTCCGGCGCGATGTTGAACAGGAACCAGGTGCGCGGGGCGACGTCCGGCAGGCCCCCGAGGTCGGCCGACGGGGCCAGTTCGGCCGCGGCAAGCAGGCTCCCCGCGACGGCGAGGCCGGCGAGGCGATGCAGGGCGGGTGACATGGACTGCGAAGGTAGCATGACAGCCGCGGCAGTCATCCGCGGTGGCGGACCAGCAGGCGTTGCACGGCCTGGTGCAGGGCTTCGAGGCGGTATGGCTTGGCCAGGACCTCGTCGAACCCCTCTGCCGCCTGCGGGTCGCCGATGAAGCCGCTGACCAGAATGGCCGGCACATCAGGTCGAATGGCGCGGATCCCTGCCAGGCAGGCGCGGCCATCCTGGCGCGGCATGATCATGTCGAGCACCACGACGCGGATGCGAGCCTGCTCACGGGCGAAGACGGCGACGCCATCGGCACCATCGACGGCGGTCAGCACGGTGTGGCCTTCCGCCTCCAGGGTCTCCTTGGCGATGGTCAGAGCGGTGGATTCATCGTCGACCACCAGCACGCAGGTGACATCCGGAGGGGAATTGGTGGACGCTGGGCTGGTGGATTCGGCAGGAGCCTGGCAGCGAGGCAGATCGAGGATCACGCTGGTGCCCTGACCTGGGCTGGACTCGATACGCACCAGACCGCCGAGTTCGGTGATGGTGGCATAGACCATCGACAGACCGAGGCCGGTGCCCTTGCCTGCTGGCTTGGTGGTGAAGAAGGGTTCGAAGACGCGTCGCAGGGTGCCGGCATCCATCCCCTGTCCGGTGTCGGTGACGGTCAGGCGCAGCCACCCCTCGGCCCGCGGCGGGTAGCCTGGCGGCGGCTGGTCGAGATCGCCGCTGGCGAAGCGCAGACGCCCCCCATCGGGCATGGCGTCGCGGGCGTTGAGGCAGAGGTTGATCAGTGCGTTCTCCATCGACCCCTGATCGCCCGGAATCCAGGCCCGTCGGGCCGAGAACTCCACCTCCAAGACGATATTCCGGTTGAGCGTATGGCGGAGCAGGGCTGTGGCGGCCTCCATGCAGCGGTGGAGATCGCAGGCGCCAGTCCGCGTCGGCCGGCTACGGGCCAGGGTCAGCAGCTTGCCGGTAAGCTCCGCGGCGCGCTCGGCTGCGTTTTCGATGATGGCGGCGAGCGTCATCGTTTCAGGCTGGGTGCGGCAGCGTTTTTGCAGCAACTGGATTCCGCCGAGGATGGCGGTGAGCTGGTTGTTGAAATCGTGGGCGATCCCGCCGGCCATGCGGCCGAGCGCCTCCATGGTCTGGGCCCGGCGCAGCCGCTCTTCCAGGGCGTACCGCTCGCTGACGTCGCGGAACACCAGCACCGATCCGACCGTGCGGCCCGCCGGATCGCGCATCGGCGCGCCGCTGTCGGCGATGTGCCGTTCGGTTCCGTCGCGGGCCAGCAGCATGGCGTGGTTGCTCAGGTGCTGGGCCGTGCCGGTGCGCATGGCCGGTCTGACCGGCACCTCCAGGGGCAGGCGTTCCGCGCCGCTGACCAGGCGGAATATCTCCTCGATCGGTTTGCCTGCCGCCTCGGCCTGCAGCCAGCCGGTCAGCCGCTCGGCGACCGGATTGAGGGCGGTCACCCGTCCGTCGGCATCGGTGGCGATGACGCCATCGCCCATCGAATGGAGGATGGTGCGCAGATTGGCCGCGGCTGCGGCCGTGCTCGCCTGGGCGCGCCGACGCACCCGCATCAACCCCACCAGGACCGCGACCAGCGCCACCAGCAGCACCAGGCAGGCCAGCGCCATGGCCGCGATCGGCCGGGGGATGCGCAGGAGGGGGTCGGGGCGGTTGATGATCTCGGCACCGGCCGGCAGGATGGCCGGATCGATGCCGTGGTGGCCGAGTTCCAGCCAGTCGAACAGCGCGACGTTGGGGCTGTCGGTGACGAGGGGCAGATCGTCGACCCGGGTGCCGGTGAGCACCGCCAGGCCCAGGCCGGCTGCGGTGCGCCCCTGACGCACGCCGCTGACGCACAGTCCGCCGACCTGGCCCCGGCCGATCGCCCATTCCGAACGTCCGAACACCGGGGCCGAGCTGCCCTGCAGGGAGGTGGCCAGTTCGTCCGGCGACACCGCGCGGCCGTCGGGTTCGCGCCAATAGGCGATGAAGATCGCGAAGTCCTCCTTGGGCAGTCCGGCGAGATGCGCGGTCAGCCGGCGCAGGTCGAGGCCCTCGGTCAGCTCGAGCGGCAGACCGCTGGCGGCCTTGCGCAGCTCGGCGAGATTCCTCCCGGCGGTCTCGGTGCCGTCGCAGATGACATGGATGGCGCGGGCCGCCGGCCGGGCCCGGCGCGCCACCGCCAGGGTCTCGCCCCAGTCGACCTGTTCGGCGACCCCGGTGACGCCCGCCGGGCGGGCGGCGGCGATGGCCTGCCAGCGGTTGACCCCGCAGAACACCACCGGTGCATCGGAGAACAGCTCCTGGCGATGCTGCAGCGCGAAGGTGTAGGCGTTGTCGTCCGAGGTCAGGATGAGGTCGAACCTGACCGCGGCGTACTTCGCCTTGTAGATCCCGGCCAGCAGGTCGAGATAGGCGGGGTCTTCGCGCCGCTTGGTGTCCATGTACTCGACCGTCAGGTCGAGATCGCTGCGCGCCCCCAGCACCTCGCGGTACCCGCGCATGATCGCATCGGTCCAGTCCGCGGGATGGTAGGAATGCAGGCAGAGGACCTGCTGCCGGCCCGTTTCGGCGGCGAAGAGCGATGACGCCAGCAGGATGACGGCGAGCGTCCGCCAGGGCATTGCTTCATCATGCTGCCGCTCGGCCTCGGACCAAGCGGTACTCGCCGGCTTGAGGAATCCTGGCTGACCGCAGACGTTACGGGCAGGTTACCCATCCGGCTCGGGACGCAGCACGCTGTCTCCAGCCAGGGATGGACGCCCATCAACCCGTGGCTAAGAACCTGCAACCTCATCCGTTGGAACCTCTGTGGAAGAACCTGTGCCACCTTCAGCCGTAGCAGCCGAGCCCGTGCCGGACGCCGAGTTGCTGAACAGGTTCGCCCGGAGGCATGACATGGAGGCTGCATCGGAACTGATCGCCCGCCACCAGCGCGACCTGCTGCGCGTGGCCCACGCCCTGCTCGGCGACGCCCAGGCGGCCCAGGACGCCGCCCAGGAGGCGTTCATGGCCATGTGCCGCGACCGCGAGCGGCTGGCCGCCAACGCCGTCAAGCACCGCAGCCTGGGCGGCTGGCTGTGCACCGTGGTCCGCAACCACTGCCTCGACCAGCTGCGCGCCCGCGCCTACCGTCGCCACCTCGATGCCCAGGAGGTCGACCCGCCGGCCCAGCCGGCCGATCCGGCCCAGCCGCTCGCCGCCGCCGAGGGCGCCGACCGGGTATGGGCCGCGGTGCGCGCCCTGCCGCCGCTGGAGCGCGCCGCGGTGACCCTGCGCTACCGTGACGGCCTGTCCTACCAGGACATCGCCGCCCGCCTCGACAAGACCGCCACCCACGTCGGCGTCCTGCTGCACACCGCGATCAACCGCCTGCGCGAGCACGGCGGCCTCGCCTGCCTGGTCCCGGGAGGTGCGGCATGAGCCAATCCAACGACCATCTCGGCGTCCTGCTGACCGCCTACGCCGACGGCTCGCTGCCCGAGGAGGGCTGCGCCTTTATCGAACAGCAGTTGGAGGCCCACCCCGAGCTGCGCGACCGCCTGGGCGAGATCCGCGCCGCCCAGGAGATCCTGCGCGCCAACCTGCCGGCCGCGCCGGAAGCGCTCAGCGCCGAGCGTGTCGCCGCGATCATGGCCCAGGCCGAGCGTCGTCCCGCCCCGCCCGTCAGCCGCTGGCGGCCGCTGATCCTGCTCGCGGCGGCGTGCTTCGTGGTCGTCGTCATCGGCGGAACAATGCTTCCGGCCATTTCCATGGTGCGGGAGTCGGCGAGGAAGCACCGCGGCAATAGCGCGTTTGCCGCTGGAGAAGGCGAGTCTGTGCCGCTGGCGGCAGCGCCGGTCATACCGCCGATGCGGGCCACCTCGATCCCGCCGCCGCCGGCCAGGAAGGAGGCCGTCGCCGACGACGCCCTCGCGCTCGGCGGCATGTTGATGGCGGACGGGCAGACGCCGATCACTCAGTTGGATCTGCCGGACGAACTCTCCGTGCGCGATGAGGAGAACGACACGATCGTGGCCAAGGGACGCGAAGAGGCGGTCGCTGCTTCTGAAATGGGTGGCAGCGGTGCGTTCATGGCCATTGGTGCTGGTGGTGGAGCCAAGCTTGAAGGCGGGCGCCGCGGTCGAGCCGAGCGCGAAGCGCTGGCTCCGGCCCCCGCGTCCGCTCCCGTGGCCCAGGCCAGCGCGCCCGCCAAACCCACTCCCGTACCGCGCGTCAAGCTGGCGCAGGTCGAGGATGACCTCAACCAGGACAAGAAGGCCTCGGGATGGGTCGCAGCGGGCAAGGCCAAGTCGGACGAAGAGGGGAGAGATAGTTCGCGGGAGCTTCGACGTCAGCGGGACGTCGAGTCCGCGAAGGACAGGTCCGGCCTCAATCGACTGAACGGCTTACAGGGGCAGGCGGACGCCCAGCCGGAAGGTCCTGTCTCGACCGTGACTGCGAGCGCAGCGCCCGGTTGGGCTGGAAACGAGGGTCGCATGGCCAGCAGCGTACCAGTGGATCGTCTCGCAGAACGCCTGCAGCGACGGCTGGAGGTCCACGCCTTCCAGCCCCGCACCCAACCCGAACTCAACGGACTGCTCGGCGATCGCGCCGGCAGGTCCCTGCAGGACCGGATCCTGCTGGCGGACGGCCTGCTCGACCTGCTGCCGGCCGGAGATGGCGGCACGGTGCCGTTCCGCCTGCTGGTCGACGCCAACCTGCCGGTGCGGCAGACGCCGGTGGCCGGCGCGACCACGCGCGGCGCGCGGCTGCTCAACCTGTGCACCAGCAACACCCTCCAGGTCGTGCCGATGCCTGGAGGCATCGAGGTGCAAGCGATGCGCCGGCCGCTCGATCCCACCGCCACCTTCGGCTGGTCGCGCGAGGACCTGCGCTCCGCCTTCGGCAGCGCGCCGATGCAGCCGGTGGCCGAGGACGCGCAGCAGACCTTCGCCATCGACGCCTCGACCTCGTCATTCTCCGCCGCGCAGGCCGCATTGGCCGCCGGCCGGCTGCCCGATCCGTCGCAGATCGAACCGCAGCACCTGTACAACGCGGTGCCCGCCGACTATCCCGCGCCGACCGGCGACGACGCCTTCCAGATCCTGGCCGAGGCCGGGCCGTCGCCCTTCGCCAGCGGGCCGCTGGCCTCGCGCACCGCCCTGGTCGCGGTCGGCGTGGTCTCGCGCCGGGCCGCCGAGGGCGAGCGCGTACCGCTCGACCTGGTGGTGGCGCTCGACGCCTCCGGCTCGATGGGCCGCCCCGCCGGCCTGGCCCGCGCCCGCGCCGGCCTCGCCGCCCTGCTGCCGCAACTCGATGCCCGAGACCGCATCGCGGTGGTCGCCTTCGGTGATGTCGCCCGGGTGGTGCAGCCGGCCCTGCGCGGCGATCAGCAGCAGCGCCTCTCGGCGGCGCTGGACTCGGTGCAGCCGGCCGGGGCGACCAACCTCGCTGACGGCCTCGCCCTGGCTTGCCAGGTCGCTGGCGAGCTGGCCACCCCCGGTCGCACCTGCCGGGTGCTGCTGGCGACCGACGGTGCCGCGCTCGCGGGTGACGCCGCGCCGGCGGCCGAGGCGGCGGTGGCGCGCTGGCGCGGCCGCGGCGTCTCGCTGCTGGTGGTCGGCTGCGCCGACGAGCAGTACGACGGCGCGGCCCTCGAACGCCTGGCGCAGAAGGGGGACGGCGAGCACCTCGTCGCCGCCAGCGACCAGCAGGCGCGCGAACTGTTCGCCGGCCGCCTGCTGCCCGCCCGCCTCGCCATCCTCGCCCGCGACGCCAAGGCGCAGGTGACGTGGAACCCCGAGCGCGTCGCCCATGCCCGCCTGATCGGCTTCGAGAAGCGCCGCCTGACCCACCAGCAGTTCCGCGACAACACGGTCGACGCCGGCGAGCTGGCGCAGGACGCCCAGGCCACCGCCCTGTTCGAGATCGTGCTGCATGACCGCGGCAGCGGCCCGCTCGGCACCGCCGCGGTGCGCTACCACGACACCCGCCTGGACCGCGTGGTCGAGCTGTCCCGGCAGCTGCCCGGCGGCCTGGTCGCCGCCACCGCCTCGCCGCGTCTGCGCCTGTTCGCCTGCGCCGCCGAGCTGGGTGAACAGATGCAGGCCGGCTGGTGGCGCAACGTGCGCGGGCCATCCGACCGCCTGGCGAGCGAGCTCGCCCGGCTCGACCAGCCCTTCGCCCAGGTCCTCGCCGGTATGGAACGCCGCTTCCGCGATCTCGAACGCCAGGATGCCAAGCCATGAGCGTGATACCTGCACGTCTTTTTACAGGAGACACAGAGACACAGAGGTTCGAAGAGAAAGACATCAACGCCTTGGGCGTGAGAGCCTACCTCTCCTCGGGCCTCTGTGTCTCTGTGCCTCCTGTGAATGAATCCAATCTGACAGGGGCTATAGCATGATCACTCGTCTCCGCTCCCTCGCCGCCGCTCTGCTGCTGGCCGCCCTGGCCGTGGCCGGCGAGGCTCCGCGCGAACTGCCACCGGTGGTCTATGCGCCGCTCGACAAGGAGACGGCGATCGGTCCCGCCGGGCAGGGGGTGTGGCTGCCCTACGAGCGCTTCCGCCAGTGGTGGGACCGCGCCAATCCCGACCAGCAGCCGCCGGCCCAGCCGCCGCTGTCGGCCGCCATCACCGAGCTCCGAGGGCGCCCGCGCCCGCTTCGCCATCAAGCTGACCGCGGTGGCGGTGGCCGAGGGCTGGTCGACGGTCGAGCTGCCCGGCGACCTGCCGCTGTCCCGCCTGACCCCGGCCGACGCCCGCGTGGTGGTGCAGCGCGCCAACAGCATCGGCATCCTGGTCAGACCCGGCGACACGCTGATGGGCATCGCCAAGGCGCGTCTCGGCAATCCCGGCAAGTGGCAGGAGATCGCCGCCGCCAACCCCGGCGTCGATCCGCAGAAGCTGACGGTCGGCTGCCGCATCGTGGTGCCGCTGCCCAGCGAACGCGTGCTCATCCACCTGCCGGCGCCCGGCAGCTACACCCTCGACGGCGAAGTTGCGGTGGCGATCGGCGGCGAGGCCGGCGCCCCGCGCAGCTTCAGCATGCCGCTGCCCGAGGCCGGCGCGCTGCGCGCCGAACTGCTCATCCCCGGCCCCGAGCCGACCATCACCCTGGCCAGCCCGGGCGCGTGGTCCGGCAGACGCGACGGCGACGCGACCCGCGTGCTGATCGCGCCGCGCGGCCACCTCCTGGCGCTGTCGTGGCAGCCGGCGGTGACGGTCGGCGGCGAGGCGGTGCTGACCGCCGCCACCGGCATCCAGGTGCACGTCGCGCCGCGCTCGTTGCGCTACGACCTGGTCGCCGAGGTGAACATCGCCCGCCGTCCGGTCGAGCGCCTGCGCCTGCTGGTGCCGGCCGGCCTTCAAGTACTGGGCATCGAGGGCGAACTGGTCGCGCGCTGGGAGCCGGTCGACGGCGGCATCGACATCGTGCTGGTGCGGCCGGCCGACGGCACGGTGCAGATCAGCGCCCACCTCGAGCGCCTGGTCGAGATCGCGGCGGCCGGTTCGCGCATCGACCTGCCCTGGCCGCGCATCGGCGGCACCAGCCGGGCCACCGGCTCGGTGGCGGTGATCGCCCACGACGGCGTGCGCGCCGGCATCGCCACTGCGCCGGGCCTGGCCCGGGTCGATCCCGCCGACCTCGGCCTGGAGGCGACCGCCGCCTTCCGCTTCCACGCCGAGCCGCCGCCGGCCGCCCTCGACCTCGCCGTCCTGGCGCCAGAGCTGCGCGCGCAGTCGGCCACCCTGGTCCGCCTCGGGGCGGAGGAGAGCACGGTCGCTGCCCGTCTGCACGTCGAGGTGCGCCAGGCCGGCACCTTCACCCTGACGGTCGAGGCGCCGGAAGGCTGGGACCTGCTCGACACCGCCGGGCTGGCGGTCGATGAGATCCGTCCGCTGCCCGGTTCCGCCGGTCTGCGCCGCTTCGAGCTGCAGCTGCGCTCGCGCCTGCTCGGCGAGGGCGACCTGACGCTCCGCTTCCGCGCCCCGCCCGGCCTGGGCGCGACGCCCTTCGCGCTCGCCCCGCTGCGCCTGCTCGGCGTGCGCGCCGGCCGCGGCACCATCGCCATCGCCGCGCCTGGCGCCTTCGCTCTGCAGGCCGGCGAGCGCAACGCCCTGGCCGGCCTCGACGTCGCCGAGGCGGCGCGCCAGCCGCTGCTCGCCGATCTCGCCCGCGAACTCGGCCGCGACGAGGAGCTGGCCCTCGCCTTCACCTGGCAGTCGACCGCCGCCGAGGCCCCGCGCGCCCGTCTCGCCGCCGCGCCGCGCCCGCGCGAGATCAGCGCCACGATCGAGGACCGCATCACGGTGAAGGACGGGCAGCTGGTCCGTTCCGCCGCCATCCGCGGCGAGGTGCGCTACAACCCGGCCGCCAGCCTGGTCCTGGTCCTGCCCAGCGCCTGGGACGAGGTCGTGACCGTGCGCGGAGCCGGGCTCAGCGAGCGGGTCAAGTCCGCCGCCAAAGTGGAAGCAGGCAGCACCGCCTGGGAGCTGCGCTTCCAGCCGCCGCTGATCGGCGCCTTCCAGCTCGCGGTCGAAGCCTCGGTGCCGGGGCCGCGCCTGGCCCCAGGCCAGCCGGCGCAGATCGCGGTGCCGCCGCTGCGTCTCGACGGCGTCGGCCGCCTGGCCTATGTCGCGGCGATCGCCCGCGACGGCGCCATCGACCTCACCGCCAGCGCCCCCGGCCTGGAGCCGGTCGCTCCCGCCGACCTGCCGGCCGCCATCGGCCAGGGCGCGGTCGCTGGTTTCCAGGGCAACCAGACGGTGGCGTTGGCCCTGACCGCGACGCGTCAGGACCTGCTCGCCCTGGCTGACGCCGGCATCGCCACCGCCTCGTGGCTGGCGGTGGTCGGCGAGGACGGCGTCGTCCGCCTGCGCGGCCGACTCGCCGTGGTCAGCCGTGGCCGGGCCCAGCTCGCCCTCGCCCTGCCCGAGGGCACCAGCCTGGTCGAGGCCGCCGTCGACGGCCGCCCGGCCCGCGCCAGCAAGCGCGAGGACGGCGCCGTCGTCCTGCCGCTGCCAGCCGATGGCGGCGAGCACCGCGTCGCGCTGGTCGCTGAAGGCCGGCTCGCCGGCGGCGCGCCGGGCTGGTGCGGCAGCGTGGCGGTGGATCTGCCACGGCTGGCGGTCACCACCGGCTCGCCGGCCGTGCCGGTGGCGCGCAGCGAGGTCGAACTGCGCCTGCCCAACCGCTGGCTGGTCACCGGTTGGAGCGGCGATCTCGCGCCGGAAGGCCATCCCGGGGCCACCCTCGGCCTCGATGACCGCGAGGACGGCCTGTCGGTGCCGGTGACGGCCAGTGGCGTGCCGCGCCTGGCCGGCCGGGTCGGCGATGGCGGCACGGTCATGGTCGGCGTGCTGCATGAGCGCGCCCGGCTGGTGCTGCTGGTGCTCGGCTGCGCCGCGGCCCTCGCCGGACTGTGGTGGCTGTCGCGCCGGCCGCTGCTCGGCCTGGCTGCGCTCGGCGTCCTGGTCGTCCTCGCCGTGCTCGCCGTCGAGGCGTGGACCGCGGTGGCGGTCGCTGCCCTGCTCGGCGGCCTCGGCGGCGCAGCCGCAGCCGCGATCGCTGCCGGCCTCCGCTCGCTCAGCGCCCGCCGCGCCGCGGCGAAGCGGGTGGAGCCGGATCCCTGGCTGGAGCAGGGCGGAAAGGCCCCGTGATGAGGACCGCACTCATCCTCGCCCTCGCCGGCGCGGTGGCTGCGGCCGAGCCGGTGCAGCCGGTGCTGCTGCCGCAGACCGAGTTGGTGCGGCGCCTCGACCCCAAGACCGAGTGGCTGTTCCTGCCGGTCGCGGAGTGGCGCCAGCTGATCGCGGCGGCCGACCGGGCGTTGCCCAGACCGCGCGCCGGCACCGGCCTGATCGGTGGCAGCATCGCCATCGCCTGCACCCCGGTGGGTTGCACCGCCAGCGCCGAGCTGGTCGCCACGGTCGATGCCGGGGCCGCCGCGTCGGTCGCCTGCTTCGCCGTCATGCCCGAGCGCCTCGATGCCCTCAGCGTCGCTGGCGCACCCGGCCTGCTGGTCGCCGGCCAGTCGGTGCTGCTGCCCGGCGCCGGCCGCTGGCCGTTGGCGCTGCGCTGGTCGCAGGCCGCCCCGGCCCAGGCCGACGCCGGCTGGTCGGTGTCGTTGCCGCTGCCGCTCGCGGCCGCCCTCGACATCACGGTGACGGCCCCGCCCGACTGGGAGCTGAGCGGCCCCGGCTTGATCGCCGACGGCCCCGGCCGCTGGCGTTTCAGCAGTGCTGGACGCCACCTGGTCTGCGAGCTGCGTCCGGTCGGCAGCCAGGTCCGCGCCTGGGGGGCGCAGCAGTCCTTGCACGTCGAGCTGCCGGCCGCTGGCGCGGGCGGCACCTTCGCCTGGTCGCTGGCTGCGGTCGGCGGCAACGTGCCCGATGCGGTGACGCTGCGCCTGCCACCCGGTTTCGTCGCCACCGCCGGTGGCGATGTGCAGGCCGACGGCAGCGTGATGCTCCACCCGACAGGCCGGCAGGCGGTCGAGGTCACCGGCATCGTCGCGGCCGGCGCTGCGATCGATCTGCCGCAGCTCGTTGGAGCCCGCTGGCAGTGCGGTGTGGTCAGCGTGGATGTCGCGGCCCCGGTCCTGCTGGCCCCGCCCGCCGGTTGGCTGCCGCTGGCGCGCACCGACCTGGAGCGTCCCGGCGCCCGGCATTACGCCGTCACCGCCCCCGGCAGCGCGCTCGTCCCGGTGGCCCTCGACGGCGCCAGCGGCATCGACCTGCGCAGCTCGGCCGCGGTGGCGGTGGGCGGCGGCAGCGTGCGGGCGACCTGGGCGCTGGAGATCCGTTCCGCAGCGCCGCTGCATCGCATCGATGCCGCCATCCCCGCCGGCTGGCGTGTGGTCGCAGCCGAGGCGGGCGGTCTCGCCCTCGACCTGCCGCCCGAGGACGAGGTGCAGGCGCAGCCCTGGCCGCTGGTCATCGCCCTGCCCAAGGCCCTGGCCCCGGGCGCGGTGGCGACCCTGCTGCTGACCCTGGAGCGGACCCAGGCCGCCGCCGTGCCGCTGGCCGCGCCGACCGTGTCCGGCGCGGTGCGCAGCAGCACCCGCCTGCTGATCGCCGCCGATCCCGCCACCGAGGTGACGGTGTCGCCGCCGACCGGTTCGTGGCGCCTGGGGCCGGCCGCCGCCGGCGGCGACGGGTTGGAGCCGGTCGCCGAACTGCTCGCCACCGATGACGCCCCCGCCCTGCAGCTGGCGGTGCGACCGCGTCCGGTCCGCCTCGAAGCCGAGGCGGTGTGCTGGCTGCTGCCGCGCGCCGAGGACTGCCTGGTCCGCCTCGATCTGCGGCTCGCCGCCGCGGGCGGCGCCCTCGACAGCGTCGCCCTGGCCCTGCCGGCCGCGCTGGGCGATGGCTGGACGGTCGAATCCGGCGGCGCGGTGCTGCGCGACGGCACGCTGACCTGGCCGGCGGCGTGGAGCGGCGAGCGCCTGCTGCGCCTGTCGGCCCGCCTGGCCCTGGCCGAGGGCCGCACCGCTGCCGTCCGCCCGCGGTTGGAGCGCTCCGGCAGCCTCGTGCCGCTGCGCCTGTCGGTCGCCGCCCTCGCCGGCGAGCGGGTCGATGTCACCGCCACCACCGCTGGCCGGGTCCTCGAACCGGACGAGCTGCCGCGCTGGTCGGCGCCGCCGCCTGGCACGCGCATCCTGGCGGCGTGGCGTCCAGCGGGCGATGACGCTGGTGGTGCCACGGCGCGCGCGCCGCTGCTGCACAATCCGCCCGCCGGCTTCCTCGACCGCGTCGAGCTGCGCACCCAGCTGGCGCCCGGCGGCGGCCTCACCCTGCTCAGCGCCCGGCTCGCCGCCCCCGGCCTGTCGGCCCTGCCGATCACCCTGCCCGACGGCATGACGCTGGAGGCCGCGCTGGTCGACGGCGAGCCGGCGCCGGTGCGCCGCGACGGCAGCGGCGGCGGTTGCTCCGTCATCCTGCCCGGCCGCACCCAGGTGCAGCTCGCCTTGCGCCTGGCCCACGCCGCGGCGCCCGGCGATCTGACCATCCCCGTGCCGGGGATCGCGCTGCCCTGGCTGGCGACCAGCTGGACGGTGGCGGTGGCGCCGGCCTGGCGCGCCGAGGCGGGCGCGGGGGCCGGGGCGATGCCGCTGGCCAGCGAGAACCGGCCGCCGCGCCGCCACCTGTTCGGCAGCTGGCGTCCGGCGAGGCATGCCGTCGATGAGGAGATCCCCCCGGTCCGGGTGCAGGCACCTCCTCCTCCGGCCGATCCGCGACTGCTCGCTGGCGCTGCGGTCGTGCCGCCGAGCAAGGCCGGTGGCGATGCGCCGGTTCTCGCCCTGCACGGCCCGCGCCTGCACGGCCAGCGCATCGGCGCGCCTGCCGGCCTGAGTCTGCATATCACCAGCCTCGATGGGCTGCAGCGAGCCGACCAGCTCGGCCGCGTCCTCGGTGCGATCGTCGGCCTCGGTCTGATCGCCCTCGCCATCCGGCGTCGCATCACGGGCTGGCGCTGCCTGGCCGTCGCGTTCGCCGCCGGCAGCGCCGCCGCCGGGCTGCTCCTCGCCCAGGTCGCGGCCGGACCGCTGCTCGGCATCTGCGAAGCCGTGCTCGTCTTCGCCGCCATCGCGGCGGCGGCGACCATGCCGCTCCGCCGTTCCGAGGTGCAGCCATGATCTTTGACTCAGCGGAAGAATTTACAGGAGGCACAGAGACACAGAGGGTCGAAGGAGGCGGAGATCCAAGCCCGTCGGGCCGCCGGGTAATGAATGCCGCATGCCTGACCTCCTCGAGCCTCTGTGTCTCTGTGTCTCCTGTTCATCGGATCCTCGGTTTCCGTCTACTGCTGCTGGCCTGCTGCTTCGCGTTCGCCGCCGCCCAGGAGACGCCCGGTGTCGTGCTGATGGGCTACGCCCGCCTCGGCGCCGATGGCCAGCCGCAGGGGGTCACGGTGGCGCTCAGCCGCGAGCGCTTCGCCGCCCTGGTTGCTGCGGCCAAGGCGCCGGCGCCGGACGTCGACGCGCCGGTGCTGGCGATCGGTCCTGGCTTCTGGCGGAGCGTCTGGCGCGATGGCCGCTGGAACCTTACCGGCACCGTGCCGCTGGCCGCGCCGAGCGCGGCCTGGGGCGAGGTGCGCTTGCACATGCCCGGCACGGTCAGTGCCGTGCAGATCCAGCCGCTGGCCGGGGCGCCGGTGCCGCCGGCTCCAGCCTGGCGCATGGATGGAGACGTCCTGGTCCTCGCCCTGCCGCCGCGCTCGCAGGCCCAGCTGCAGATCACCGCCACCCGCGAATCCGCGGGCAACGCCGCGGTGGCGATGACCTTTCCGCCGGGCGGCGTGCTGACGGTCGAGACGCCGGCCAGCCTGGTTGCCAGCGTGGGTGGCGTGCTCATCACCGCCCCGCTGAGCCTGCCGACGCAGCCGTGTCCGCTGCTGTTCACGGTCGATCGCCCGGCCGCAGCGGCTGACAGCGGCAGCCTCGGCCTGACCCAGGCCCTGACCCTGCGCCACCTGGGCGACCACATCGCCTGGACGGCGCAGCTCGTCATCGACAGCCAGCGCCAGCCCCCCGGCGTGGTCGAACTCGTCCTGCCGCCGCGGCTCGACGTCCTGACCGTCGAGGGCGACGGCCTCGCCGGCTGGCGCCAGCGCGAGGGCCGGCTGGAGCTGCGCTGGAGCGCCGGGGCGCGCGAACGCTCCCGCAGCGCCAACCTCGCCGGCGTGATCATCGCCGAGGGTTCGGCCGTGCCGGCCCTCGCCCTGCCCGGGGCGGTGCGAGGCGGCGGCACGGTCGCAGTGGTCGATGCTGGACCGGTGCGCTGGGCCATCCCCGAGGGCCTGGCCGGGGTGCGGCGCGTCGAGCCCGGTGAAGGCCAGCGCTTCCGTCTCGCCTGGGATGGCGATGCCCCCACCGGCCTGGCCTTGTCCTTCAGTTCCGCCGCCGCGCTGCTGACCGCGACCAGCGACGGTCTGCTGGTCACCGGCCCCGGACGCTGGCGGGCCGAGATCGCCTTCGTGCTCAGCGGCCCCGGGCTGGCCGACCATCTGCGCATCGCCGTGCCGCCACCCTGGCAGGTGGTCGCGGCCGACGGCGCCGCCTGGCTGCCCGATCCCGCCGGTGGCGGTATCCTGCGCGCCACCGCGGCTCTCGCTGCCGGCGCCCAGGTGGTGCTGCGCTGCGAAGCGCCGAACGGGGCCGAGGGTCTGCCGCGCATCGCCCTGGCTGGCGACGGCGTCGGCGCCGGGCGGGTGCGCTGGCTGCTCGCCGATCGCGGCACGCTGCGCGCCACCCTCAGCGGTCCGGCGACCGATGCCGAGGCCCTCGCCGCCGACCTCGCCCGCGCCGGCATCCGCCAGCGCGCCGACGAGCGCCTGCGCAACGCCATCGAGCTGCGCGCCGGCAGCACCGCCCAGCTCGCGATCGGCGCCAGCGAGCGCCGTCAGCGCCTCGAGGCGGCGCACTACCTCATCGCCGGAGCCAGCTCGCTGCGCTGGTCCTGCCGGGTGCTGGTGCGGCCCGAGCAGGGCGCCCTCGACCGCGTGCGCATCCGCCTGCCCGAGGGCGCGCGGCTCGCCGACCGGCGTGGCGAGGCGGTGGCGGAGTGGAGCGAAGCCGACGGCTGGCTGACCGCGCGCTTCGCCGCCCCGCTCGACCGCCCCGCCTCCCTCGACCTGGCCTTCACCGTCGACTGGGGCGAGGCCGCCGGCCGCGAGCGCGTCGCGCTCGGCGCGTTCGCCTGCGAGCCGGCCTTCGACCGCGAGACCGTCGCCCTGGCCGAGGACGAGGAGGCCGGACAGCTGGTCCGCCGCCCCGACGGCTTGGAAGAGCGTCCGGCCAACGCCGTCCCGCTGCCCGCCGGCGTCGCCGCCGCGCTGCTGACCGGCCGCACCTGGGCCGCCACCGGCACGGCGTGGAAGCTGGCGCTGGAACGCGAACGCCTCGACCAGGGACTTGGCGCCGACGCCGTCGCCACCCTGGTCGACGTGCACAGCGCCATCGATCCCGACCGCCGCCTGATGTCGCGCGCGACCTGGTATGTGATCAACCGCAGCCGCAGCGCCCTGGAACTGGTCCTGCCCGAAGGCTGCGCGTTGTGGGAGGTCCGCCTCGGCGGCCAGTTGGTGCGCGCCCGCCAGGGTTCCGGCCCCGACCGCGTCACCGTGCCGGTCAATCCGCTGCGTCCTGGCGAGGCCGCCACCCGCATCCAGGTGTGCTGGGCGCAGGCCGCCGGCGACGGGTTGCGGCCGAAGCTGCCGGTCTTCCCCGAGTTGCGCGTGATGCGCGCGCTGTGGCGCTTCACCGCCCCGCCCGGCACCAGCCTGGCGCACGTCGACGGCTGGGAGCCGGTGCCGGCCGGCGACGCCACCGGTGCCCGCGTCGAGGTGCTGGCCGACGAGTTGAAGCGCCTGCGCTCGTCCAGCGAGGAATCGCCGGCGGTGCGCGCCCGCCTTGCCGACCAGCTCCAGTTGATCGACCAGGAGTTGACCGACCACGTCGCGGTGCTCGAACGGCTCGGCCAGGACACCTCGCGCTGGACAGGTGATGTGACCGTGCAGCAGGCCGACGTGCAGGCGCAGAACGAATACCAGCAGCGCAGCCAGTCCTTCAACATCGTGGCCAACGACAACCGCCAGGCGGTGCGAGAGAAGCTGAACAAGCTGTCCTCGGTGGCCAAGTCGCAGCGCGACCGCCGCGGCGGCCTGCTGCTCGACCGCCAGATGGTGCGCTGGCCGGCCCTGCCGGCTGATGCCGCTGCCGGTCCGGACTGGGCGGCGCGGCTGACCCCGCAGGCCGCCGCAGGCACGCCCGAGCAGCTCAGCGTCCGCGGCGGACTCGGCGCTGGCAGCGGGACGACGGCCTCCGCCGCAACTACCGCCCTGACCGGCATCGACCTGCTGCCTGCCCAGGAATCCGGCGAGGAACTGACCTTGCGTGCCGACAACCTCGGCGCTCAGCCGGTGCTGCGCCTGGAGTCGCGGGGCAGCGGCATCGCCTGGGGCGTGTGGCTGCTGCTCGGCTGTGCGGCGCTGGCGCTAGGGGTGGCGATCAGCCGGCGGACCTGTGGTCGCGCGACCACTCGCGAAACGGCCTGCCGTACAGACGCTTAGGACCTGCTATCGGGCTGCGTCCTCGATTGCCAGCTGGTTGCTCGTCCACAACGGTGCCCGTTCCAGGGCCACACAAGCGGCACGATCTGCGCTCTGTTCCACCGACACCAGGAGGTTGGCCATGAGCATCGCAGGAATCCAGGGAGCATCTTCGGTCACCCCGATGCTGGCACGGCCTAAGATCGAGCAGTCTGCGCAGACGTCTCCGTCGATGCAGACCATCGAAACGCCGAAAGTAGACAGCGGCGCCATCGTCGAATCGGGGTTGGAGCGCATGCAGGCCATCAGAGCGAAGTTCAAGGACGAGACGCCGATGCCGAGACCGAATCCGGCCAGCCCGATCGTCAGCCTGGCTTTGCAAGGTTACCAACAGATGCATGCCCGTTTTTCACCGGACTCGGGGCAGGGGATCTCGGTCGTCGCCTGATTTGGCTCATCCGGATCCCGGGATGGGTATGCCCAGGCGCTTGACCAGTTTGTAGAGGGCGCTGCGGTCCATACGCAGGCGCTCGGCCGCCTCGGTCATGCCGCCGCCACAGGTGGCGAGAGCCGCGATCACCGTCCGGCGTGACCATTCATCGCAGGCCCGCTCCTGCGCTTCCTTGAACGGCAGGTCCGGGAGCCCGCCGCCCCCGAGGTGTTCAGGGCGGATCTCCACGGCGCCAGTCGGCTGCGCTTCGGTTGCGACGGCCAAGGCGCGACGCAACTGGTTCGCCAGTTCGCGTACATTGCCAGGCCAGGAACGCGACAGCAGGGCGGCGTAGGACTCCAGCACGAGGTGGCATGGGCGTCCACCCGGCGCTTCGCGTTCGAGGATCGCGGCGGCGATGGAGGGGATGTCTTCCGGACGCTCGCGCAGCGGCGGTAGCACGACCTCGAGGACCTGGAGGCGGTAGAACAGGTCCTGGCGGAAACGGCCGGCGGCCACCAGGGCTTCCAGGTCGGCATTGCTGGCTGCCAGCACGCGGGCGGCCAGACGCAACGGCTTGGTCGCACCGACCGGCTGGAACTCACTCTCCTCCAGCACGCGCAGCAGCTTCGGCTGCAGTTCGAGCGGCAGGCTGTTGATCTCGTCGAGCAGCAGCACGCCATCCGCTGCGTTGGCGAAGCAGCCGGTGCGCCGGCCTACCGCCCCGGTGAAGGCTCCGGCTTCGTGGCCGAACAGTTCACTCTCGGCAAGTTCCCGTGGAATGGCAGCGCAGTTCACCGCCACGAACGGGCGCGCCCGTCGCTGCGAGAGGCGATGGATGGCCCGGGCGGCGAGTTCCTTGCCGCTGCCGGTCTCCCCGCGGATCAGCACAGTCAGTTCGGAGGCAGCCGCGACGTCGATCTGGCGGTAGACCCGCCGCATGGCCGCACTGGAGCCGACCAGAGCGCCGCGGCCACTGACCGACTCGCGCAGGCCGCGCAGGGTTTCGATCTCCGAGAGCATGCGCACGAGGACGGCGATGTCGAAGGGCTTGGGCAGGTAGGAACGGGCCCCCAGCCGCATTGCCTCGACCGCCTGCGGCACGGAGGCGTAGCCGGTCATGACCAGCACCTCGACGGTGGGCTGGCGCGGCTTCACCTCGGCGATCAGGCGGATGCCGGCATCGGGGCAGCCGGGCAGGTTGACGTCGGTGATGACGGCATCAACGCGGTCGATCAGGCGCTGCGCGGCCTCCAGCGAGGACACGGCCTGGACCTGGTGGCCGGCATCGCCGAGGGCGAGGCGTAAGCCGTTGCGCAGATCGGCATCGTCTTCCAGCAGCAGCAGGTTCATGTCGGTTCCTTGGCCTCGGTGGGCAGGAAGAAGGAGAAGCTGGCTCCGCCCGCAGGCCGGTTGCAGCCGCGCAGCCACCCGCCGTGGGCTTCGCAGATGCGTCGCGCCAAAGGCAGGCCCAGTCCGCAGCCCTTCTCTTTGCTGCTGAAGAAGGGGGTGAACAGGCGTTCGCTGTCCTGGCCCAGGCCTGGTCCATCATCGTGGACCTCGACCACGACGCCGTCGTCGCGTGCACGCGCCACGACCTGCACCAGATGACCGGGATCGATCGCATCGAAGGCGTTCTCCAGCAGGTTGATCAGCACCTGCTGGATCTGGTCCGGGTCGACGGCGCAAGGAGGCAGGCTGGCAGGGATGTCCGCCTCCAAAAGCTTGGATTCCTTGTCGGCGCGTGCGCGCAGCAGGGCGATGACCGTGCCGAGGACGACCGGCAGTTCGACCGGGGCACGGTTCGGGGCGCGCTGCCGCTCGAAGTCGAGCAGGTTGCGCACCAGGCGTGCCACCCGGTCGACCTGCCGGTTGATGATGTCCAGGCCCTCATCGACCTCGGGCCGGTCGGCGACCCGCCGACGCATCGGCTCGATGTAGGCTTTGATCGAAGCCAGCGGGTTATTGATCTCGTGCGCCACACGGCCGGCGAGCCGGCCGACCACGGCATTGCGCTCGGCGGCGAGCAGCGCCTCCTCGGCCCGCCGGCGGGCATGCTGCGAGGTGGCGAGCTGCTCCTGGGCGGCGCGCACATCGGTGAGGTCCTGGAACGTGCCGGAGACCTTCGCCACTTTGCCGCCCTCCCGCTGGGCCATGCCCACGGTGTGGACCAAGCGCCGCTCTCCCGTGGTGGTGATCAGGGCCAGTTCGAGATCGTATGGTTCTCCAAGTTCGACCGCCCGCCGGAACGCCTCGGTGATGAGCGGCCGCGACTCCGGCGCGTAGAAGGCGAGACCTTCCTCGGCAGTCGGCACCTGGCCCGGCGGCAGGCCCAGGATGCGGAATATCTCCTCGGTCCAGATTTGCTGGCCGGTGGCCAGATCGACCTCCCAGGCGCCCATCTTGGCCATGGCGGCGGTGCTGCGCAGCAACGCCTGGCTGCGTTCATAGGCGATACGGATCCGTTTCTGTTCGGTGATGTCGGAGGCCATCGACAGCATGCAGTCATCCCCCTTGATCTGGATCCGCGCTGCCGACCAGAGCAGGTTCCGTTCGCTTCCGTCGCGGGCGCGCAGACGTATTTCACGGGCCTGGGCGAGACCATCGCGAGCGAGGTCGCGCATGGCAGCTTCGCGCTCAGTCGGATCGGCCCACAGCCCCATGGAGGCGGCGGTCCGTTGCGCGACCTCTTCCGCAGAGTAGCCGACGATCCGGCAGAACACGGCATTGGCTTCCACGATCGCACTGTCGGCGATGCGGGTGATGGCGATCGCGGCAGGACTGGCGGCGAACGCCAGTTGGAAGCGTTGTTCGCTATGGCGCAGGGCCTCCTCGGTGCGCCTGCGTTCGGCGATCTCGGCCTGGGCCCGCTGGTTGGCCTGCTGCAACGATTCGATCTGGCTGGTGATGCGACGGCGCATGCGTACGATCTCGGCATGTACGCCGACGCGGGCGATTAGTTCGTCCCGATTGCACGGCTTGGCGATGAAATCGCTTGCACCCAGTCGCAGGCCCTCCAGCCGTTCGCTCTCCTCGTTCAGACCGCTGAGGAACAAGACCGGGATGTCGCAGGTTCTCGGGTCGGCCTTCAGCCGCCGGCAGACTTCGAAGCCGCCGATTCCTGGCATCCGCACATCAAGCAGGATGAGGTCCGGTGGTTCGGCGGCGATCGCGGCCAGGGCGAGTTCTCCACTGTCGGCAGGCCGCACGCGGTAGCCGACCGCGGAGAGGATCTCGTTGAGCAGGAAGAGCGAGGTGCCGGTGTCGTCCACCGCCAGGATGGTCATGTCGTAGTTCATCGGATCTCCGGCCCAAGGCGGCTCAGGATGGACGAGTATTCCAGCTTCTTGGCCCGTTCGGTCAGTTCCCGTCCGATTTCTGCATCGCAGGTCGCTGCCGAGTTGCACAGGACGTCGATACGCTCCTGGTCGAGAGCGATCAGTGCGGCCCGCAGATCGTTCCGCAGCCCGGTCGGTAATCTGGCGAGGCCGTCGAGTGAGGCGCCTTGTACGGAAGCGGCTCCGGCAGCCCCGCCAGCCTCTCCAGGCAGCAGCGCCTGGCCCAGATGGCGGAGCAGACAGGCGTGGATCTCACCGCCCTGGAACGGTTTGCGGATCAACTCCTGGAATCCCACCGCCAGGATCTCGTCGCGCTGTTCGGCGAAGACCGAGGCGGTCAGGGCGATGATGCGCACCGACTGCCCACCCTCGAGGCGGCGGATACGCCTGGTCGCCTCCAGGCCGTCGATTCCCCGCATGCGGATGTCCATCCAGATGAGATCGGGCTTCCAGTCGGTGAAGACAGCGATGGCCGACGATCCATCTCGGGCGGTGCGGGTGGTCAGGCCGATGCGTTGCATATGCCATTCCAGCAACTGGCTGTTCGCCTCGGTATCATCGACGATGAGGATGCGGAGGCCTGGATGGCCGGGTCGCAGGCGTGGCCGCGGGGTCGAGATGTCGCGGACCGAGACCGAGGCGGTGTCAACGCCGGACCAAAATAAGGCCACGCGGCGGAGCAAAACAAGGCCACTTGGCCGCGTAGCGGCCTGAACTGGCCCTACGGCATCT
>JFJP01011097.1_pt1 | contig 35294 bp, 32 predicted proteins | sample 431651 | NCBI WGS metagenome assembly JFJP01 (sample SAMN02602958, study PRJNA72255) | Microbial mat metagenome, whole genome shotgun sequencing project. | biome: fresh water; feature: sink hole; material: water; isolation source: purple microbial (photo- and chemosynthetic) mats found in... | reverse complement strand
CCGCACTGCGCGCGGATGGCGTCCATCGTGCGCATGATGGACAGGCTCTCGTCCAGCGGCATGACCGGTGTTTCCGCTTTCCCGTCGCGGATCAGGTCCATGAACGCCTCGGCCTCGTGCGTGTAGCCGCCGCCGCGGGCCGGCAGGTCGAAGATCTGCTCTTCAGCTCTGCCTTCCCGCAGCGCGATGCGCGTTCCGGCCCACCAGGGGAACAGGATCCGGAGGCGGCCGCCGGTGCCGATGATGTTCGCCTCGCGCGGCGTGTCGGCGCGCAGCGAGGCGGCCAGCACCGCCAGTTCGCCGCGCGCGTGGCGCAGGATGATCGCCGTCTCCTCGTCGACCCCGGTCGTGCCCAGGTTGGCCGTCGCCTGGATGGCCACGGGTGCGCCGCAGAGCATCGAAGCCAGCGTCAGCGGGTAGATGCCCAGGTCCAGCAGCGCGCCGCCGCCCAGCTCCGGCGCGAACAGGCGGCTTTCGGCGTCGAACGAGGCGCGGAAGCCGAAGTCGGCGGTGACCAGGCGCACTTCACCGATGTGTCCGTCCGCGATCAGTTCGCGCACGCGGACGATCGACGGCAGGAACCGCGTCCACATCGCTTCCATCAGGACCAGGCCGGCCGCGCGCGCGGCGGCCACCATGCGTTCGGCCTGCGCGGCGTTGATGGCCAGCGGCTTCTCGCACAGCACGTGCTTGCCGTGCGCCAGGCAGAGCAGCGTGTGCTCTTCGTGGCCGGTGTGGGGTGTGCCGATGTAGACCGCGTCGACCGTCGGGTCGGCGGCCAGGGCTTCGTAGCTCGCGTGCGCACGCGCGGGCGGAAGGCCGAATGCGGCGGCGAAAGCGGCCGCCCGCGCGGCGTCGCGCGAGCCGACGGCGGCCAGCTCGGCGCCTTCGGCCTCGCGCAGGGCCGTGGCGAATTTGCGGGAGATGTGGCCGGGACCGAGGATGCCCCATCGGATCGTGCGCATGCGTGCGTCGCCTTCCTGGTCTTCCTGCGTCGGGGTCGCTTGATACCGTCGGAGGTGACGCGGCCGATGGCGTCCCTGCCGGGCCATCTTACGCGATGGGGCGGCGCGGGGCGAGGGGGAGCGCGGTGCGCGGCGTTGATGGATGGGGATGTGGGGCCCTGACGTCGGGGTTCCGGAAGGCGATAGATGAAATATCGTGGCGATTTCGGAATACTTGCGCCGGCGCAAGTTCGTCGGCACGAAGGAGAACGGGGAGCCTCTGTGCGAAGCTCCCCGTGACTCGTCGTCATTGCTGCATCGTCATTGCTGCGTCGTCAATGCGGCATCGTCATTCCCGCGCGAGCGGTCCCGCCGATCAACCGCAGCCGCTGCACCCGCCCGAACTGCAGTCCTTGCCGCCGGGGGCGCCGAGCTTGAGCATGTAGCCGCGCCGGTGGTTCTCGTCGACGAAGTCGATGGTCAGGCCACCGCTCTGCTGCAGGACGTCCGTGGTCTGGGCGTCGAGCATGAATTTCACACCGTTGGAATCGACGACCGCGTCGTCAGCCTTAGGCTCATCCAGAGCCATGCCAATGCTGGGGCCGCCTCAGCCAAAGCCCTGCACGAACAGGCGCACACCCTTGCCGGCGTGCTCGGTCCAGTCGAACGTCCCGAAGGCCTGGTTCGCACTGGCCGAAATGTTGATCAATCCGTCAACGCTCACGTCGCGTTTCCTTTCGGGAATGGAGCCGCCGACCGGGCGCGCCAACCCGTGGGCGGCCATCCCGATCCTGCCGGTCCGAACCCGACCAATATGGTCGGCCGGACCGAGTTTCGCCACTTCTGAAGATCGACCGGAACCGCCAAAACTTGAATCCGGGCGCTGAATCGGGACTTTCGGGCTGAATCTCAGGGTTTGCCCGGATCGGTCTGCCGGCGGTAGACCATGGTCAGGGCGTGGTCGCCGTCCTTGCCGGGTCCGTGCCGGATCTCCCTGACGGTCAGGGTGCCGCCGTCGTTGCTCAGCAGGAACTGGCGCGTGCGCCGGACCTGGCCCTGCGGGTCGCTCTCGGTGACCACCAGCGCGCCGCCATCCCAGGCGGCGGCGGCTTTCACGGTGCCGCGGGGGGTGAAGACCTCGGTCGGCTGGCCGCCGATCCGCAGCATCCTGGAGATCTGCATGCCGTCGGTCAGGTTGAACTCGTCGCCGGCGTGGAAGATCTCCAACTGGCCGAATTCACGCGCCGACTGGCGTCCCATGGCCTCGTCGCGTTCGCGTTCGGGACCGTCCGAGCCGTCGAAGTTCTCGCCCGGCATACGGCCGGAATTCGGGTCCGCGGCCGGTCCGCGGCCGCCGCCCTGGCCGCGACCGCCACGCCCGCCGGGGCTGCCCTGCCCGCCCTGCCCGCGGCGGTCGCCGCCGGGGACCTTGGTCGGATCGTCACTCGCCTTCGGGTCTAGGCGCCAGTCGCCGGAAAAATCGGGATGGGCGGGGGCGGGAACGCCGGTCGGGACGGCGGTCGCCGACGCGGCGGCCGCGGGTTCGGGCTCCGGCCCGGGTGCGGCCATGACGCCGTTCGCCAGCAGGGACAGGCCGGCCGCTATCGACACGCAGCGGAATTGGGAGCGGATGGACATGGAAACCTCCGGATCGCGGCAGGGCCGCGGAGTTCAGCGCGCATGGCGGAGTACGCCAACAGGAGACAACGTCATGTCGGCTTGGCGGTTCCCGACGTTCGCGTGGTATCATGCCGGCTCAACGCTGGCCGGACAAGTTTCCAGCGGTCCGGGAACCGGAATCCGGAACAATCACCGACCGTTCGGGAGCGCCGACCATGCCCACCCGCCACTTCGACCCCGCCCTGTTCGCGTTTCTTCGCGACCTCGCGGCGAACAACGACCGCGCCTGGTTCGAGGAGCAGCGCCCGCGCTACGAAACGGCGGTGCGCGGGCCGGCCCTGGCGTTCATCGTCGACTTCGGGCCGCATCTGGTGAAGATCAGCCCGCACTTCCGCGCCGACCCGCGGCCGCAGGGCGGCTCGTTGTTCCGCATCCACCGCGATGTCCGCTTCGCGAAGGACAAGTCCCCCTACAAGACGCACATCGGGCTGCATTTCCGCCACGAGATGGGCAAGGACGCGCACACGCCCGGATTCTACCTGCATCTGGAACCGGGCGGCTCGTTCGTCGGGCTGGGGCTGTGGCATCCGGACAATCCGACGCTGGCGCGGCTGCGCGAGGCGGTCGTCGCCGACCCCGCGGCCTGGCGACGCGCGGTAGGGGGCAAGCGCTTCACGGCGGCGTTCACCGTTTCGGGCGACGAGCTGACGCGCGTGCCGCGCGGCTACGATCCGGCCCATCCGCTGGCGGATGTCCTGCGCCTGAAGGACTACACCGCGTTCGCGCCGCTGACGGTGCGGCAGGTGACGGGCACCGGGTTCCTGGAAGCGTTCGCAGCGCTGTGCCGCGACGGGGCTCCGTTCATGGCCTGGCAGTGCCGGGCGCTGGGTCTGCCGTTCTGACCGCCGTCGCCCCGCCGCCTACGAAAACCTCCCTGCCGGCCGAAGCCGACAGGGAGGTCTTGCGCTAAGGAGTCCGGCCCGAGGCCGAACCTCGGGGAAACTCTACTTCACCAGCTGCATCTGACGGACCTGCATGACTTCCTTGCCGATGCGCAGACGAGCGAAGTACGAACCGCTCGCCACGCCCTGGCCGGCGTCATCGGTGCCGTCCCACATCATCGTGTACTCGTTGGCGGGCAGGCTGTCCTGGATCAGGGTCCGGACCTTCTCGCCGCGGATGTTGTACACGTTCAGCTGCACCAGTTCGTTGCGATTGACGACGAACTTGATGCTGGTGGACGGGTTGAACGGGTTCGGATGCACCGAACGGAAACCGCCGGCCTTCTCGATGGTCGGGACGTTGTTGTCCACACCCGAGATGTAGCCGCCGAGGACGACGTACGAGTCATCGATCGGCCGCATCTTGAACGTGCCGAACTCGTAGTCCATGAACGACGTGACCGTGACCACGTTGCCGATGGTCGGCGTGTAGGCCAGGGCCGCGTAGGTGTCCACCATCACGCTGTCGGCGCGGGCGCCGGTGTCCGAGATGATGAACTCGCGGTACTGGGCCAGGCCGACGGTGTCCATGACGGTCGCGTTCATGGCCTTGACCCACACGCTTTCCCAGGCCTCGCCGAAGGCGCCGTTGCCGTCGCTGACCGGCATGTCGTCGGCCAGGATGCGCGTGTTGACGACGGCCGGCTCGGGCAGAGCGTGGCCGAAGCTGACCAGGTTGATGGCGTCGCCGTTGTGCGGGATCATCTCGGTCAGGCCGAAGTACTCTTCGCCGTGCCCGCCGACCTCGACCACGTCACCCTGGTAGTACGGGTACTTGGCGCTGCTCTCGTAGACCAGCACGCCGCCGAAGGCATAGCTGTCGGTGGCGGGGTTCTTCGCCAGCTCCTGCACGATCAGCTTGCTGCCGGCGCCGAGCTGCGCCGGGCCGGCCGCGGTGACCACGCCCGTGACGTTCAGGAACTTGTTCAGGAATTTGTTCGCCTGCGAAACGCTGTCCGGGTGCACCGTCTGCATCGCGTAGATCGACGTGAAGCCGACCGCCATGCTGTAGAAACCGGTCGGCGCGTTGCCGGGCAGGGTCGCGGGCTGCGCGGCCGTGTCGGTTGCCTGCAGGTAGAAGTCCACCTGGCTCTGCGCGTGCCCGGCCGGAATGGTGCCGGAGTACGTGCTGCCGCCGGTGTTGCTCATCGGCACGCTGGTCCAGCTGCCCGGCGTGACGCCGTCGCTGTCGCGGTACCACAGGGTGGCCGTGCTGACGCCGATGTTGTCGGTGATGCTCGCCGACACCACGACGGGCGTCGAGGCCGTGGGCACCCAGTTGGAGGCCGTCACATTGGAGATCACGGGCACGGTGTCGCCCAGCGGATTCTCCACCAGGGCGCCCTGCACCACGGGCTTCAGTTCGATCTCGCCGTTGAAGACCACCAAAGGAGCGGTGACCTGGTAGACATCGCCTACCGCGACGGCACCGATGTTGATGCCGGTCGTGCTGTCGATGTAGACCTGGATCGTGTCCGTGCCGTCGGTCATGAAGAAGTTGGAGCTGTTCTTCGTGGTGACCGTGCCGATCGCGCGGGTGTAGTTGCCGACGTTCTCGTAGTCGGACAGGGCCTGCGTGATGGTCGTGACCACGGGAACCGGCGTGTTGCCGCTGGAGATCAGGCTCAGCGTGGGCGTGCCCAGCTGGATCTCGCCGCCGAACGCGCCGACGGTGCCGGTGATCGACACGAGGTCGCCCAGCGTCACGATGTCGCCGGAACTGGCGGGAAGACCGTAGAAGGCGAGGCCGCCGTCGCCGGCGTTCCAGATGTAGCCGGAGCCGCCGCTGTAGTTGAGCCGCTCGACGATGATGCCGGACACGGTCACGACCTGGCCCACATAGGGGCTGGCCGGGGCGCCGGTCGTCGGGTTGTACTGCTGGATCTGGTCAATGGTCTGGGCGGAGGCGATGCCGCCCACGAGCAGACTCATCAGAATCGCTACGCCAAAAAGATGCTTTTTCATCCTTCCGGCCTCCTTCGCGCAATGAAGGTGAACAAGTGCCGTGCTGACTCGAGTCAACAGTCGAATGGTCTAAAAAATCGTGTCAAGCGCATGAACAGGAAGTGGAAAGGAAGATCTTCCACGCAGGGGAACGATCAGGACCCGGTCGGGGAAACGCCTTCCCCCGCAACCGAGGCACTCCTGCCTCGTCCAGCCGCCCCGGGCAGGGGAACGACCCCGCGGAATTGCGGGGTGGGCGATCCTCTGTCGGGAATCCAATGATACCATAAAGCGCCCGGGATGGAAAAAAAGATATGCTAATTGTATGTCAATACGGCAAATCACGGCTTCGGGACCAACAGGGTACGCCCCGTCATTTCAACGGGTTGCGGCAGCCCGAGCAGGTCCAGGATGGTCGGCGCGATGTCCGCCAGGCCGGGGTTGTCGGTCCGCAGCCTGCCGGTCTGCCCCGCGAACCGTTCGGCCGCCAGGATGAACGGCACCCGGTTCAGCGAATGCTGGGTCATGACCTCGCCGTCCGGCCCCAGCATTTCGTCGCAGTTGCCGTGGTCGGCCGTCACCAGCCAGGCGGTGCCGCGGGCCAGGCTGGGGGGCATCAGGTCGGCCAGCAGGCCGTTCAGGGTCTGCACGGCGCGGACGGCCGCCTCGTAAACGCCGGTGTGCCCGACCATGTCGCCGTTGGCGAAATTCACGACGATCACGTCGAATTCGTCGTTTCCGCAGGCCTCGCGGACCACCGCAGCCACTTCGGGCGCGCTCATCTCGGGCTGCAGGTCGTAGGTGGCCACTTTCGGCGACGGGACCAGGCGGCGCACCTCGCCCGGCCAGGGCTCTTCCCGGCCGCCGTTGAAGAAATAGGTCACGTGGGCGTATTTCTCGGTTTCGGCCGTCCGCAGGTTGCGGATGCCCGCCTGCGCGAAAATTTCGGGCAGACCGTTGCGGATGGGCTCGGGCGCGTAGATCGAGGGCAGGTCCAGCTTCTCGTCGTACGGCGTCATGGTCAGGTAGTGGACCCGGGGCCGGCGGGAGATGGGGAAGCCATCGAAGCCCTCCTGCTTGAAGGCCCAGGTCAGTTCGCGGGCCCGGTCGGCCCGGAAGTTCCAGAAGAAGACGCCGTCGCCGTCGCGCACGGCGCCGAGCGGGACGTCTTTCGCGTCGGTGATGACGATGGGTTCGACGAACTCGTCCGTCACCCCGGCCGCGTACGAGGCGGCCACCGCGTCGACCGCGTCGGTGGCGCGGCTCCCCTTGGCGTCGACGACGCCGTCGACGACCAGATTCCAGCCCCGGACCACCCGTTCCCAGCGTTTGTCGCGGTCCATGGCCCAGTAGCGTCCGCAGACGGTGGCGATGCGGCCGGCGCCGATCCGGTCCAGCTGCGCCTGCAACTCGGCCAGGTAGCCGCGGCCGCTCTGCGGGTCGGTGTCGCGGCCGTCCAGGAAGGCGTGGATGAAGATTTCCTGGAAGCCGCGCCGCTTCGCCTCGGCGACGATGCCGTAGAGGTGCTCGGTGTGCGAGTGCACCCCGCCCGGAGAAACCAGGCCCAGCAGGTGCAACCGGCTGCCGTCGCTCAGGCAGGCGTCGGCGAACGCGTTCCAGGCCGGGCGGGCGGCGAATTCGCCGTCCTGCAGGCTGCGGCCGATGCGCACCAGTTCCTGGTTGATGACCCGGCCGGCGCCGATGGTCAGGTGGCCCACCTCGCTGTTGCCCATCTGCCCTTCGGGCAGGCCGACATCCAGGCCGCAGGCGTTCAGGGTCGTGAACGGATAGTCGCGCAGCAGGGACTCGTAGAAGGCCGGACGGGCGCCGACGACGGCGTTGCCGCGCTCGCGGTCGGGACCGGTGCGGTGGCCGACACCGTCGAGGATGCAGAGGACGACCTTGGGGGCGGCGGCGTTCGGTGCGTGGTCCATGCGTTCTCCAGATCGGCGCGGAAGTGCGGGCGCGGCCCCGGGGCGGGGCTCAGGCCAATTTTCAGACCAGATCGAAACTGCCGACCGGGACCTGCCACAGTTCGGTCTCGCCGATCGCGGCCAGGATGATGTCCGTCAGCGGATAGGTGTCGTTCAGCGGGTCGGTCCCGCCGCTCTCGCGGGTTTCCAGGCCGGCGCCCGCCTGCAGGACCGCGCGGGTGATCTCGCGCCCGTCCGGCAGCAGCTGGGTCACCCGCAGGCGCCCGCGGCGCACCAGATAACCCGCCGGCGTCACCGCGTGCAGGAGCTCGTCCGGCGCCATCGGCAGCACCCGTCGGTCCAGGGCCAGGCGGGCGGCCAGTTCCGGCTGCTGCGAAAACAGGTGGGCGTTGCGGCGCAGACACAGCAGCGGGGCATCGGCTTCGGGCACGGAACCTCTCCAGACGCTTGCGAACGGCGGCGTTGCGCTGGCTGACAGAATACGTCGGCCGGCTCCGCACGCAAACGGGAATCGCCGGGCCGGCGGCGGGCGCGGCCCCTCCCGGCAATTTTGTGTTTGCGGTCGCATATCCGACGATGTTAGTATATTTTTCGCAATATTGATTATCAATTTCGCGACGGGCGGTCCGCCAGGACGCTTCCCGACAGGACGCTTCCCGACAGGACGCTTCCCGACAGGGGGCGCGGCGTGCCGGGTGCGGCCAGTCGGGTGCGGCCAGTCGGGTGGGGCCAGTTGGGTGGGGCCAGACGGGTGGGGTGAAAGGGAAGATGACGAAGCTCAACTTCACCAGCGGGTGGCGGTCGGCCGGCGTGGCGGTCTGCCTGGTGCTGGCGACGCTGGCCGGGATGCCCGCGTCGGCGCAGCTCAACGAGGACGCGGTCGAGTTCCAGGAGCACCTGGGCGAATACATTCCCGGCGACATCACGCTGCGCGATGAACAGGGCCGCACGGTGACCCTGGCCGAGTTCATCGACAAGCCGACCATCCTGATGATGGTCTACTTCGAGTGCCCCGGCATCTGCACGCCGCTGCTGAACGAGGTGGCGGACATCCTGGGCAAGAGCCAGCTGGACCCGACCAAGCAGCCCTACCAGCTGCTGGCCGTCAGCTTCGAGCCGAACGACACGCCCGAGATGGCGACGCTCAAGCGGGCCAACTACCTGAAGCTGGTCGGCCGGCCGTTGCCGGAAGAGACCTGGCGGTTCTTCACCGGCGACCAGGCGAGCATCGACCGCCTGACCGGCGCCGTGGGCTTCCGCTACAAGCGGGCCGGGACCGAATACACGCACGCGGGCGGCCTGGTGATCGTGGCCCCGGACCGCAAGATCACGCGCTACCTGATGGGGACGGAGTTCCTGCCGTTCGATTTCCAGATGGGCGTCTACGAGGCTTCTCGCGGCACGGTGATGCCGACCACGGCGCGCCTGATGCGCATGTGCTTCAGTTACGATCCGGAGGGCCGCACCTACGTGTTCAACGTGATGCGGGTGACGGCCTTCGTGATGCTGACCTCGTTGGCGTTCTTCGCCACGTTCCTGTACTTCACGACCCGCCGCAAGCGGCGCAGGGAGGGTTGATTCGATGTCCGGAACCAACACGGGGCCAGCCTACACCGGCAGCTACCTGCAGGACTACGGCAGCCGGCGGGGCCTGATGGCCTGGCTCACCACCACCGATCACAAGCGGATCGGCATCATGTACATGGTGGTGATGTTCTCGTTCTTCGCCATCGCGGTGCTGCTCGGGCTCCTCATCCGCCTGGAGTTGATGAACCCGGGTCTGCAGTTCGTCACGGCGCGCGTCTACAATTCGCTGTTCACCCTGCACGGCGTCATCATGATCTTCCTGTTCATCGTGCCGGGCATCCCGGCGGTGATGGGGAATTTCATCCTGCCGCTGCATCTGGGCGCGGACGACGTGTCGTTCCCCAAGCTGAACCTGGCCAGCTGGTACATCTACATGGTCGGGGCCCTGATGGCGCTGGCTTCGCTCTTCGTGGGCGGTGGCGTGCCCGACACGGGCTGGACGTTCTACGCGCCCTATGCGCTGCGCTCGAACACCAACGTCTCGCTGGCCGTGCTGGCGGCGTTCGTCCTGGGCTTCAGTTCGATCCTGACCGGCATGAACTTCATCACCACGATCCACCGCCTGCGGGCGCCCGGCATGTCGTTCTTCCGGATGCCGCTGTTCTGCTGGGGCCTGTACGCCACGGCCTGGATCCAGGTGATCGCCACGCCGGTGGTCGGCATCACCCTGCTGCTGGTGGTCATGGAGCGGTCCCTGGGCATCGGCTTCTTCGACCCGGCGCGCGGCGGCGACCCGATCCTCTACCAGCACCTGTTCTGGATCTATTCGCACCCGGTCGTGTACGTGATGATCCTGCCGGCCATGGGCGTGGTCTCGGAGATCCTGCCGACCTTCTCGGGACGCACGATCTTCGGCTACAGGGCGATCGCCCTGTCCTCGATGGCCATCGCCCTGGTGGGCTACGTGGTGTGGGCGCACCACATGTTCACCACCGGCATCAGCGACACCGCACGCTGGATCTTCAGCCTGCTGACCTTCCTGGTGGCTATTCCCACGGGTATCAAGGTGTTCAACTGGATGGCGACGCTTTACCGGGGCTCCATCCGGATCGAAGTGCCGCTGCTGTACGCGCTGGGCTTCGTCTTCCTGTTCTCGATCGGCGGCCTGACCGGCCTGGTCAACGGCGCGCTGGCCACCGACATCCACGTGCACGACACGGCGTTCATCGTCGGGCATTTCCACTACACGATGTTCGGCGGCGCCGGCATCGGCTTCTTCGCCGCGCTCCACTACTGGTGGCCCAAGGTCTGGGGCCGCATGTACAACCGGAAGCGCGCGATGTGGGCCTGGGGCCTGATCATGGTCGGCTTCAACACGCTGTATTTCCCGATGCTGGTCCTGGGCATCATGGGCATGCCGCGCCGCTACGCCGACTACCTGCCCAAGTTCCACACGCCGCACCTGATCTCGACCATCGGCTCGTGGATCATCTTCGCCGGCATGGCGCTCATGTTCTTCAACCTGATCCGCGCCATCAAGCACGGCGCGAAGGCGCCGGACAATCCCTGGGGCGGCACCACCCTGGAGTGGCAGACCACGTCGCCGCCGCCGCAGTTGAACTTCGCCACGCCGCCGGTGGTGACCACCGGGCCCTACGACCACACCGCCCTGCGGGCCGCCGCGGCCAGGGAGGCACGCCCGTGAGCGCCGTGTCCAAGCCGATGGAAGCGCAGGCCGCGCACCACGAGCATCGCGACGACGAGGGCAGCAAGACGGGAATGTGGCTGTTCCTGTTCACCGAGGTGCTGCTGTTCGGCGGGCTGTTCATCATCTATGCGGTCTACCGGCACCGGTTCGGGACCGAGTTCCACGAAGCGGCCCACGAACTGAACAAGGTGATGGGCGTGACCAACACCTTCGTTCTGTTGACCAGCAGCCTGACGATGGTGCTGTCGGTGGGGGCGCTGCAGCGCCGCCAGGTGGCGGCGAGCCTGCGCTGGCTGTGGGTCACTTTCGGGCTGGCGTGCTGCTTCCTGGTCATCAAGTTCTTCGAGTGGAGCGCCAAGCACCACCACGGCATCTGGCCGGGCGGCGAACACCTGCACTCCATGCCCTCGGGCGAAGGCCTGTTCTACAACCTGTACTTCATGATGACCGGCCTGCACGGCATCCACGTGCTGATCGGCATGGTGGTCATGGCCGTGGTCGCGGCGCGCATCTCGAGCGGGCACATCAACGGCGATCGCTTCGGCGCCCTGGAGTACACCGGACTGTACTGGCACCTGGTCGACCTGGTCTGGATCTTCCTGTTGCCCCTGTTCTACCTGACCAACTGAGCGGCCGGGCGGGGCCGGAGAAAGCGGGACACGAGATGCACGATTCGCACACCACCGCCGGCCACGCCGCTTCCGGGCATGGACATGGCGGGCACGGACATGGCGGGCACGGAGACGCGAAGCACGCCCCCGTGCCCCAGCGCGTGTTCATCCTGGTCTGGGTGGCGCTGCTGGTGCTGACGGCCGTCACGGTGGCCGCCTCGGTCGGGTTCCCCGGCCGCGTGGGCATCGGCGTGGCCATGATCGTCACGCCGATCAAGGCCGCGCTGATCCTGATGTGGTTCATGCACCTGAAGTACGAGAAGCCCGTCTTCAAGTTCATGTTCCTGTCCGCCATGGTTGTCCTGGCCATCGTCATGGGTCTGACGTTCTTCGACTATTCGTTCCTCGGAGAGGGTGGCTATGGCCGGAGCATCTAGCTTCTCGGGACTCGTCGACAAGACGTTCTGGATGATCCTCGGCTCGTCGGTGATCATGCTGCTGGGCATCACCGTGACCATGATCTACTTCATCGTGAAGTACCGTCATTCGAAGAATCCCGAGCCGAAGGACATCGAGGGCAGCACCACGCTGGAAACCCTCTGGACCGTGCTGCCCACCGTCCTGGTGATGGTGATGTTCTACTACGGCTGGGCCGGTTTCAAGGTGATGCGCGACACGCCGGCCGGCGCCACGCCCATCACGGTGCAGGCCCGGATGTGGTCGTGGTCGTTCAAGTACGAGAACGGCAAGCAGAGCACCGAGATGTACGTGCCGGTGGGTCGCCCGGTGGCCGTCAAGCTGGAGTCGGCGGACGTGATCCACAGCTTCTTCGTGCCGGCTTTCCGGCTGAAGGAGGACTGCGTGCCGGGCCGGAACAACCATGCCTGGTTCCAGGCCGAGCGTGAAGGCGTCTACGACCTGCTCTGCGCCGAATACTGCGGCGACCAGCACAGCACGATGCTGGCCAAGGTCGTGGCCGTGCCGGCCGACACCTTCGACGTGTGGCTGGAGCGGGGCGGCGGCCGGCCGACGGGCGCCAAGCTGATGCAGATCAAGGGCTGCGTGGCCTGCCACTCCATCGACGGCACGAAGCTGATCGGGCCCTCGTACAAGGGGATGTACGGGCGGACCGAGCGCGTGATCACGAACGGCGTCGAGCGCGAGATCACGGTCGACGACGAGTACATCCGCCGCTCGCTGCTGGAGCCGAACGCCGACGTGGTGGTGGGCTACCAGCCGCAGATGCCCGCGATGGGCAATCAGCTGGACGAAGAGGATATCCAGCTGATCATCGACTACATCAAGCGGCAGTAGGCCGCGGAGGATCGTCGTGAAGCCCTGGCTCCAGCTGCTGAAACTCCGCATCACGGCGGCTTCGACCGTGACGACGGTGGTCGGCTACGTGCTGGCGCGGGGGCGGTTCGACGGGCCGCTGGTGCCGGTGGCGCTGGGGATCCTGCTGCAGGCCTGCGGCGCGGCGGCGCTGAACCAGGTGCAGGACGCCGCCCTTGACGCGCGCATGGCGCGCACGGCGCAGCGTCCCATCCCGTCGGGGCGCATCAAGCGACGCTCGGCGGCGATCTACGCGGCGTCCCTGCTGCTGGCCGGCACGGCGCTGCTCTGGACCGTTTCGCCGGCGGCCGCCTGGCTGGGTCTGGGCGCGGCCGCGGTCTACAACCTGGTCTACACGCCGCTCAAGCGCGTGACGCCGTTCGCGGCGCTTCCCGGCGCGCTGATCGGCGCCCTGCCGCCGGTCATGGGCTGGGTCGCCGCCGGCGGCTACCTGCAGGATCCGTCCATCCACCTGGTGGCGTTCTTCTTCTTCCTCTGGCAGATCCCGCACTTCTGGCTGCTGCTGCTGTTCTACGCGCAGGACTACGCCGGCGGCGGCCTGCCCTCGCTGCTGGACCGCTTCGACCGCGCGCAGGTGCTGCGGCTGACCTTCCTCTGGATCGCCGCCGTCAGCGCCGCGGCCCTGCTGCTGCCGCTCTCGCCGATGTTCGATTCTCCCGCGCTGGCCTACGTGCTGGCGGTCGCCGGCGTCGTGCTGGTCTGGCGCGCGGTGGCGCTGCTCCGGTTGGCCGCGCCGGGCGTGGCCTCGGGCGAGGCGCTGGCCCCGTTCCGCCGTGCCTGCCGCCTGCGTTTCATGGAGATCAACACGTTCGCGCTGCTGGTCTGCGTGCTGCTGGTCACCGACGCGCTGTTGGTGCCTGGGCGCTGAGCGGCGGCGGGACGGACTTCAATCGTTCTTCCGCCGGTCCCCGTTATCCCCGCCGAACCAGCCCTGCCGCCGGAAATAGTACAGCAGGCCCGCCGCCGTGGCGGCCATCACGCCCAGCGAGAACGGATAGCCCCAGGCCCAGCCGAGTTCCGGCATGTTCCAGCGCGAGCGGGACGTGTCGAAGTTCATCCCGTAGACGCCGGCGATGAACGACAGCGGCATGAAGATGGTGGCGATCACCGTCAGCACGCGCATGATCTCGTTCATGCGGTTGCTCATCACCGAGAGATACAGATCCAGCAGGCCGACGGCGCGGTCGCGTAACGCCTCGGTCAGGTCGGCCACCTGGCGCGCGTGGTCCAGGCAGTCGCGCAGGTGCAGGCGGGTGACGGGGCTGAGGGTGGGGATCTCCTCGGCCAGCATGCGGACGATCACGTCGCGCATCTGCCAGGCCAGGCGGGACCAGGCGGCCAGGTCGCGCTTCAGTTCGTGGATGGTGGAAACGTCCACGCGGCGCGGGCTGTCGAAGATGGCGTCTTCCTGCTGGTCGATGCGGCGTTCGTAGTCCTCGATCACCGGGAAATGAAGGTCGACCACCAGATCGATGATGGCGTAGGCCAGGTAGTCGGCGCCGCCCTCCATCAGGCGGGTCCGCTTCTGGCGGATCCGTTCACGGATCGCGTCCAGGGCGGCCAGCGGCCTCTCCAGGAAGCACAACACCAGGCCGGGGGTGACGAACAGGCACATCTGCTGCGTGGTGCGGTTGTCCGGGTCGGGGGCACGCAGCACGATGAAGTCCTGCTCCTCGTATTCGTCGAATTTCGGGCGCTGGTGGGTGTGGGCCACGTCCTCCAGGGCCAGCCGGTGCAGGCCGAACCGGTCGCCGAAGCCGGCCAGCACCGCGTGATCCTCGACGCCGGTGACGATGATGAAGGTCACGCTGCCGGGCACCACCAGGGCGTGCGCCGCGGTAGGGTCGGCGACCAGCGATTCGGTCACCGAATCCGCGCAGAAAGTGATGACTTCGATCGCCGACGGCGAGGCGTCGGCCCGCGGGGCCAGGGTCCCGGGGGCGGCGCCGGGCTGGCCGCGCCCGCGTTTGGGCGCCGGGCCATGGGTGCGGTTCGAGCGGGCGGAGCGGTTCGGGCGCCGGGACACGCGGGCCTCCTGCGGGCTGGTGGGGGTGGGCGCGGCGGTCAGCCGCGCCGACGGAACCATTCTGCTCCCGGGGCGGGCGGTTTGGCAATGGAAGGAAGCGCCCAGCCTGCGCCCGCGTCAGGCGTTGGGGCGCTGATAGCCCGTTTCCTGCATCAGGAGAACCAGGCGCGCGGCGAGCTGCTGCTTCTTTCCGGCGTGGTCGGGGTGCCCGGCAAGGTTGACCAGTTCGTCGGGATCGGCCTTCAGGTCGTAGAGTTCGGTGGGCAGCGCCGGGTCTTCGGGGAACGTGACGTACTTCCAGTCGCGCGTGCGCACGGCCAGGCAAGTGGGCACGAGGCCTTCTTCGCGGAAGTACTGGTAGAGGAAATCGTCGCGTCCGCGCTCGCCGCGCAGCAGCGGGAGCCAGCTGCGGCCATGGACGACCGGCGGCGCGGGCGTGCCGGCGGCTTCGCACAGCGTCGGCAGCAGGTCCAGGCCGAGCACCATTTCGTCGCAGACGCGGCCGCGTCCGGCCAGCCGCGGGTGCCGCATCAGCAGCGGGACGCGGATCGAGGGCTCGTAGGCGGCGCGCTTGTCGCGCAGGCCGCCGTGTTCGCCCAGCAGCAGGCCGTTGTCGCTGGTGTAGATGAAGATGGTGTCGTCCAGCAGCCCGCGCTCGCGCAGTGCCGCCGTCAGGCGGCCCACGCTCTCGTCCACCGCCAGCAGGCTGCGATGGTAGTTGCGCAGATCCTCCGGCGTCAGGGCTTCGGCCTCGCGGCCGCCCCAATCGGGCTTCGCCGCCAGGAGCCCGCCGGCGGTGGCGGCGGGTTTCGAGAAGTCGACGTCGGCATAGCGCGACTGGTGGCGCTGCGCGGGCAGGAACGGCGCGTGCGCCGCCTTGTGGCCGACCATCAGCAGGAACGGCTTCGCGTGGTCGCGCTCGAGGAAACGGACGGCGTGGTCGGTGAGCTCGTCGGTGACGTAGTTGAGCACCAGACGCCAGTGGCCGTCGATGTTCATCGTGTTGCGGAAGTACTCGCCCTGGCCGGTGAAGCTGACCCAGTGATCGAAACCCTGACGCGGCGTCGCGCGGGCGAGCATGTGCCACTTGCCGATGTAAGCGGTCTCGTAGCCGTCGCGTTGCAGCAGCGCGGCGAAGGTGGGGCACGCGGGATCCGGATCGCGCGAGACATTGTCCAGCACGCCGTGCCGGTGGGCGTAGCACCCGGTCAGCAGGCTGGCGCGCGAAGGGCTGCACAGGCTGGTCGTGACGAAGGCGTTGGTGAAACGCACACCCTCGGCCGCCAGCCGGTCCAGATGCGGCGTCTGCAGGCGGGCATCGCCGGCGCAGCCCATGGCGTCGTAGCGTACGTCGTCGGTCAGGACGATGACGACGTTGGGCCGGCGCGCGCCGCCGCGGTCGCAGCCCAGCAGGTCGCCCAGGGCCAGCGTGGCGGCGCCGGCGCCGAGCATCTTCAGCGCGTCACGCCGGGTCACGGGTGGCAGCGGGCTCATCGCTGCAGCCCTTCCTTCGGTACCGAGCGCGCCAGGCGCAGACCGACGTGGGAGAGCCGCTGGTCCGGAGCCGCCTTGTGCCGCACGGCCGAGCGGCAATAGCGGCCCAGTTCGTGCCAGTTGCCGCCGCGGATCACGCGTTCGTCGCCGGTTGCCGGCCCCGTGGGGTCCGTGACCGCAGCGGGGCCCGGGAACCCGTGCCGGTCCCAGCACCATTCGCTGACGTTGCCGTGCATGTCGTGCAGGTCCCAGGGGTTCGGCGGGAAACCGCCGACATCCACGGTCTGCCCGCGCCACAGGCCCTTCGGGCAGCCCTTCTGGGGATCATAGCCCAGATAGTTGGCCTGTTCGGTGCCCAGACAGTCGCCCGTGCTGAACACGGTGCTGGTGCCGGCCCGGCAGGCGTACTCCCATTCGGCTTCGGTCGGCAGCCGGAAGCCGTCGGCGCCGGCGTTCAGGGTCACGACGGCGCCCCTGATGGTGTAGGCGGGAGGGTAGCCCAACTGCTGCGAGAGGGCGTTGCAGAAGGAGACAGCTTCCAGCCAGCTGATGTTCTCGACCGGACAGTCGGGGCAGTCGTAGAGGAAGCTGGGGTTGCCGCCGGTGACCGCCTTCCACTGGGTCTGGGTCACCTCGTACATGGCCAGGAAGAATGGTCGGGTGAGGGTGACCTGGCGCTGCTGCTCGTCGTTGCGGCTGCCCCACTCGGTGTCGGGGCTGCCCATGACGAAAGTGCCGGCGGGCACCAGCACGAACTGCAGACGGCCGCGATCCGCGTTGCCGGGCCGGGCAGGCGCGGGCTGGGGCCTCGCCGTGTCCGGGAGGGACAGGCTCAAGGCGAGGGCGCCGATCAGGACGCCGAAGAGGACACGCCGGCAGGGGCACCGCATCGCGGGGTCGGCTCGACCTTTCCCGGCCTCCGGCGCCGTGTCGGGCGGCGTCGGGGCCTGGGCGCATTGTAACAGAACCGTGATCGCCTGTATACGGGGTAGCCTTTCCGCTATATCCGGCGGGCGGGCCGGTTGACAGCGACCTTGCCCGGGGCTACCGTGGCCTTAACCGTTGGGGGTGGCTGAGCCGGCTGGACCGGATCGGCCTGAGAAACACCCTTGGAACCTGAACCGGATCATGCCGGCGTAGGGAAACGGGCCGCGCGCGGCGCCTTCCACGACAACGGAGGGCGCTTTCTGTTTTGTACGGGCGGTTTTCGTTCCTGCTCCGGCCGACCTCGAATGGAGGCGGCCTTGAAATCCATCCTCGCCTTTCTGCTCTGCTTCGGCGGCGCGGGCCTGCTGCAGGCGGCGCCGACCGTGTTGCTGCCGGGGACGCCCGATTCCACGGCGGTGCCCGTCTACCAGGATCCGGGCATCGAGGTCACCGCCTCGCGCTACGGTCCGGACGAACGGCTCAATGTTTCGAACCTCACCGCCGAGGATCTGGCCCGGCGCGAACCGGATCAGGAACTGCCGATGCTGGTGCAGTCGCTGCCCGGCGTCTTCGCGCATTCGGACGCCGGCAACGGCACCGGCTACACCTACCTCAAGGTGCGCGGCTTCGACCAGCGGCGGGTCGGCGTGCTGCTCAACGGCATCCCCCTGAACGATCCCGAGGATCACCAGGTGTGGTGGGTCGACCTGCCGGATCTGGCGGCCGACGTGCAGGACATCCAACTGCAGCGCGGGGTCAGCGGTTCGGTGGGTGGCATGACTGCCATCGGCGGCACGGTCGACGTGGTCACCACGCCGCCCGGGCGGAAGCCGGGCACCCGGGTGGCGCTGGACACAGGCAGCTACGGATTCGCGCGGCAGATGATGGCTTGGGACAGCGGTCGCTCCGACAACGGCTGGGCCACGGCGGTTCGCCTGTCGCGCCAGGAGTCGGACGGCTTCCGCGACCGCTCGGGCTATGAAGGCTGGGCGATGACCGGCAGCGTGCGGCGCGAGACCGGCCGCACCGTGAACCAGGTGAACGTGAAGACCGGCCGTGAATTGACGCACCACGCCTGGGACGCCGTGCCCGAGTCGGTGCTGCGGGTGGACCGCACCGCGAACCTGGAGACCTACCACAACGCCGTCGACGACTTCCGCCAGCCCCATTTCCAGTGGCACCACACCTGGTTCCTGGGCGAGCACCTGACGCTGGTCAACCGCCTGTACCACGTGCGCGGCGACGGCTTCTACGAGAATTACCGCGCCGGCGAGACGGCCGGGAACTACGGGCTGGACCGGCTGGACGGGCCGGCTTTCGCCGACGACACGGACCTGATCCGCCGCAAGTGGGTCAGCAAGCGGCACACCGGCTGGGTGCCGTCGCTGAACTGGGAGCAGGGACGCGGCCGCCTGCTGGTCGGCGGCGACGCCTACACGTTCCACTCCGACCACTGGGGCGAAGTGCTGTGGGCCGACACCTTCGCGCCGGACGCCTTCGCCACGCCGTGGCGCTACCACCAGTACACCGGCGACAAGGACGCCTGGTCGCTCTACGCCGATCAGCAATGGCGGCTGGGCAGGGGTCTGCTGGCGACGGTGAACCTGCAGTACCAGCACAAGAAGTACCGCTTCGCGCAGCACGAAGCGGGCAACTTCGCCGGCGAACGGCTGAATGCGTACACGGTGGTTGACGATTTCTTCAACCCGAAGGCCGCGCTGGACTGGACCGTGCCGGGCCGTGTGGCCGGAGGCAGTCTGCAGTTCTACGTGAACGCGGGCATCAACCACCGCGAACCGACCGACAACGAACTGTTCGACACCTGGTCGGGCGGCGACGACCTGGACGCCGACCCGCTGTTCCGCACCCGCCGCGACGTGTCCGACGGACAGGGCGGCGTGTCCCACGTCGAATGGACCGATCCCCTGGTCCGGCCCGAGCGCGTGGTGGACCGTGAACTGGGGCTGGGGTGGCGCGGCCGCGAGGTGGAGTGGACATTGGGCGGGTACTGGATGGATTTCACCGACGAGATCGTGCCTTACGGCGGGGTCAGCGACGACGGCAGCGGCATCCGCGGTAATGCCGGCAGGACGCGGCACCGGGGTCTCGAACTGTCCGCCCGGGCCCGGCTGGGCGGGGCTCACGCGGTGGCGCTGGCGGCCTCGCGCTCGTGGGACGAAGCCGTCGAGTTCACCTTCCACGATTGGGACGGCTCGGTGTACGATTACGCGGGCAACACTCTGGCCCTGTTCCCCAGCCACCTGGCGATGGCGACCTGGGACGGCGGGTGGGGCGGCGGCCTCCGCAGCCGGGTGCGCGTGCGCAGTACCGGACGGCAGTGGCTGGACAACTCGGGCGACAAGGCGCGGACCATCGACCCCTGGGCGACCATCGACCTGTCGCTGTGGCTGGACCTGCGCGAAGCGGGCCTGTTCCGCAGCAGCGACGTCACCGTGTTCGCGCACCTGCGCAACGTGGGCAATGTCGAGTACGAGACCTGGGGCTACTGGTACGGCGAGAACTACACCACGCCGGCGGCGGGACGCAATGTCGCCGTCGGAATCGATTGCGGGTTCTGATGCATGATGATGAGCAGGTGATCGGCGGCGACGGCTGTCCGTTCTTTCGTAAGCGCGGCCGCCGCGCCGTCGTCCTTTGCGACGGGCCGCCGCCGTCCGACGCGGTGCTGGCCTACTGGCTGACGGGGGCGGATCTGTTCGTCTGCGCCGATGCCGCCGGCCACCCGTACGACCACCTGCCGCGCACGCCGGACGTGGTGATCGGCGATTTCGATTCGCTGTCGGGCCGCGTCCTGGCCGGCCGCGGGGGGCCGCGCTTCCTGCAGGTGGACGACTCGTACACCACCGACAGCGAGAAGGCGCTGCTCTACGTCTGCGACGAGGGCTGCGAGGAGGCGGTGCTGCTGGGCGCGACCGGCTGGCGCCTGGATCACACCCTGTTCAACGTGCAGCTGCTGGAGCGGTTCAGCGACCGTCTGCGCCTGTGCCTGTCCGGCTACCTGTCCGACTGCGTGCGCGTGGGCCCGGGCGCGCACGAGGCTTGGGATCTGCCCGCGGGCACGCACTTCTCGCTGCTGCCCCTGGCCGGCGAGGCGCGCGGCGTGACCATCGAGGGCGCCGCCTTCCCGCTGCTGAACGAGACCCTGGGCGCCGTGGGTCCGACCGCCATCAGCAACGTGGTGACGATGTCCCCGCTGCTGCTCTCGGTGGGCGGCGGTTCGGTGCTGGCGCTGGTCGATCGCGAGGCGGAGCCGCCGCGGTCCGCGCGCGGCCTCGAATAGATGGATGCCGGCCTGACCTCGTGGTGGGCCGGCCTGGCCTATGTGCTCTACCTGCTCTACGCGGTGCTGCGGGTCATGCGCAAGCCGGCCAGCGGCGCCGTCGAGTACCTGGTCGCCGGCCGACGGCTCACCCTGCCCGCGTTCGTGGCCACCCTGGTGTCGAGCTGGTACGGCGGCATCCTGGGCGTGGGGGAATACGCCTGGCGCCACGGCCTGAGCAACTGGCTCGTCTTCGGCCTGCCCTACTACCTCTATGCCGCCGTGTTCGCCCTGGTGCTGGCGGCCCGCGCCCGCCGCAGCCGCCTGCTGTCGATGCCCGATCTCCTGGAGCAGCGCTTCGGCCGCGGTCCGGCCCTGGTCGGGGCCGGCACGCTGTTCGTGATGACGGCGCCGGCGGCCTACGTCCTGATGCTGGGCGTGCTCGTGCAGGCGGCCACCGGCTGGCCCCTGTGGCTGGCCGTCTGTCTGGGCGCGCTGCTCTCGGTCGCCTACGTGTTCCGGGGCGGCCTGAAGGCGGTGGTCGACACCGACCGGGTGCAGTTCGTGCTGATGTTCGCCGGCTTCCTGGTGCTGGTGCCCGTCTGCGTGGTCAAACTGGGCGGCTGGAACTGGCTGCAGGCGCAGTTGCCGCCGGCGCACCTGACCTGGGACGGCGGGCTGGGCTGGCAGGCGGTGTTCGTCTGGTACTTCATCGCGTTGTCGACGCTGGTCGAGCCGGCGTTCTACCAGCGCTGCTACGCGGCGCAGGACGAGAAGACGGCGCGCCGCGGCATCCTGATCTCGATCGCGTTCTGGATCGTGTTCGATCTCCTGACCACGACCGCCGGCCTCTATGCGCGTGCGCTGATGCCCGACCTTGCCGACCCTGTGCAGGCCTTCCCGGCGCTGGCCGCGCGCGTGCTGCCGGGCTTCTGGCAGGGCGTGTTCACGGTCGGGTTGCTGGCGACGATCATGTCGACCGTCGACAGCTACGCGTTCATCGCGGCAGTGACGCTCGGGCGCGATCTGGTCGGAAGGTGGCGCGGGTTCGATGAGGCCCGCTCGCTTCGGGCCGCGCAGTGGAGCCTGGGCGTCACGGCCGCGGCCGCCGTCACAATGGCGCTGGCGGCCGGATCGGTGGTCACCCTGTGGAAAGTGCTGGGTTCCGTGGGAACGCCGGTGCTGTTGTTTCCGCTGGGTCTGGCGCAGACGACCCGCCGCCTCGACGGCCGTCGCGTGGTGACGTCCATGCTGGGCGCCGGCGGCGTGGCCACCGTCTGGCTGCTGCTGGGCCGGGGTGGACCCTGGTTGGGGATCGAAGCCATTTTCCCGGGGCTGCTGGTGTCGGCGCTGGTGCTGGCCCCCGCTTTGCGCCGGGGCAGGGAACGCAGGCTCGATCCTGCGGAAGCGAAGGATGATCATGACGGCAACGGCGACTGAGAATCTATCCGCGACCTACCGCGGCGCCCTGCGTGCGCTGCTGCGCTACGCCATCGTGATGGCGGTGGTCGGCCTGTTGACGGGGCTCTCGTTCCAGGAGTCGGCGAAGAAGCTGCCCCTGGCGTCGGCGGGCGCGGGTCTGCACCTGGAGGCGACCATCGGCCTGGCCCTGGTGCACGGCCATGTCTTCACGGTCGGCGTGCTGCTGCCTCTGGCCCTGGCCGGCGCCCTGCTGATGGCGCGGCGCGCCGGCGGCCGCGAAGTGGGCGGCCGCGCGCTGGCCTGGCTGGTGCGCGGCTACCTGCCGGCCGCGGCGGTCACCGTGGCGCTGCAGCTGGTCAAGGGCTACCACGTGCTGCTGGCCGTGCGCGGCGGGAACACCGACCTGGCCGCCATCGACCACGCGTTCCTGGGCGGGAACGAGCTGCTGCGCTACGCGCTGTTCGGTCTCAGCCACACGGTTCTGGGCGTGTGTCTGACCGTGTTCCTGGTCGCGCTGTGGCGGAGCCTGTCGCGGGGGCGGGTCATCTGAGTTGGAGTGCGTTAGACCGTGGCCTGACGGCGCGGCAGCCGACGCCAGATGACGAAGCTGGACAGCGCCAGCACCGAAGCGAACAGGGCGATGGTCAGGAACGGCGAAACGACCTGCGCCACCCAGCCGGCCAGGAACGAGCCCAGCGGCAGCGAGCCGCCGAAGACGACCGACCAGATCCCCATGATGCGGCCGCGCAGCCGGTCTTCGACGCTGGTCTGCACCAGCGAATTGCTGGTGGACATGAACATGACGGCGCCGAAACCGGCCACCGCCAGTCCCGCGCCCATCGGCGCCGGGTGGCGCGAGGCGGCCACCGCCAGGGCGCCCACGCAGAGCAGCCACACGCCGCCGAACACCTGGCGGCGCGACGTGTCGGCCGCCGTGCGGCCGGCGACGAACAGGGCGCCGGCGATGGCGCCGACGCCGAACATCGCCATCATCAGACCGTATTCCCACTCGCCCAGCAGCAGGATGTCCTGCGCGATGGCCGGCATCAGCGTCTGGCAGGCCCAGCCGAAAACGCCCATCAGCGCCATCAGCAGCATCAGGATGCGGACGCGCCGGTTGTGGTGGACCTCGCGGAAGCCCTCGAGCAGATCCTGCCAGTGGCTGGTCAGGCGTGCGGGCGCGCGGTAGGGCGGCAGGCGCAGGGTGAGCAGCGTGAAGGTCACCACCAGGTAGCTGACCGCATCCAGCAGGAAGCACCAGCCGGCGCCGACGGCGGCCATGATCAGACCCGCGATGGCAGGGCCGACCACGCGCGACGAATTGACGAGCACCGAGTTGAGCGCCACGGCGTTGAGCAGGTGTTCGCGCCCGACCAGGTCGCTGACGAACGCCTGGCGCGACGGCACCTCGAACGCGAAGGCGATGCCGCCGAGCGTGGCCAGAGCCATCAGGTGCCAGGGCTGGGCCCACCCCGTGAACAGCAGCAGAGCGGTGGCCGCCGAGGAGGCCGCGGCCAGCAACTGCGTGAGGACCACCAGGCGCCGCTTGTCCACGCGGTCGGCGATGGTGCCGGCCAGCGGCGAAAGCAGGAACATGGGCAGCAGCGCCAGGCCCATGACCATGCCCAGTTGCGCGCGCGAGCCGGTCATCTCGTAGATGACCCAGCCCATGGCGGTGCGGCGCATCCAGGTGCCGACCATCGAGGCGGTCTGACCCAGGTAGTAGATGCGGAAGTTGCGGACCTGCAGCGAGGAGAACGTGGTTCGCAGCCACGTGCGGCGGGTGGCGGGGTGCGGTGGGCCTGGAGTCGCGGGCTGTGGCGGCGTTTCCGGGCGGTCCACGGCGGGCTCCGGTCAGCGGGGGTGGATGGGCCGGTGCGCGGCCGTATCGAAAAGCTCGTCGCCGGTTGCCGGCGTGTCAATGGCGCCGTTTTAACCCGTTGGTCCCCAACAAATTGAAAAATATCAAAAAAGCACTGGCGCCGACGTTCTTGTATTGGTATTGTATAACACAAGGTCTATACAAAAGAACGGTGGGGTTCCAAAACCACCGAAGCGGAAATAAAAGGAGAACCAACCATGAAGAAACTGGCAACCTGGGTGCTGCTGCTCGCCACCATGGCCTTGACGGCCGGGCTCAGCGGCTGTTCGTCGAATGACTCGAGCCTGACGGCTCCCGGCGTGCCGGGCGCCGAGACCAAGGGCGCCGCGGGCGCCGCCGGTACGGACATCGTGGACACCGCGATCTCGGCGGGCAGCTTCACCACCCTGGTGGCGGCCGTTCAGGCCGCGGGTCTGGAAGGCGCCCTGCGCAGCGAGGGTCCGTTCACGGTCTTCGCGCCGACCGACGACGCGTTCGCCAAGCTGCCCGCGGGCTTTGTCAACCAGCTGCTGCAGCCGCGCAACGAGGCCAAGCTGCAGGAACTGCTGCTGTACCACGTGGTCGCCGGCGAGACCTTCGCGGGTGAACTGCGCCGCGCGCAGTTCGTGCCCACGCTGGCCGAGAAGTACCTCTGGGTGCGCAAGTTCTGGAACGGCTCGGTCAAGGTCAACGACGCGCGCGTCATCGCGGCCGACGTCGACGCCAGCAACGGCGTCATCCATGTGATCGACACCGTGCTCGTGCCGCGCGGCTTCGCGCTGGTGCCGGAAACGCCGACCCCGACCGGCGACATCGTCGAGACGGCCATCGCCGCCGGTTCCTTCAACACGCTCGTGGCCGCCGTCGGCGCCGCCGAGCTGGTGGGCGCGCTGCAGGGCGATGGCCCGCTGACCGTCTTCGCGCCGAGCGACGCCGCGTTCGCCAAGCTGCCGCAGAGCCTGGTGGCCGCGCTGCTGCTGCCGGAGAACAAGGCCAAGCTGCAGGATCTGCTGCTGTACCACGTGGTGGCCGGCCGCGTCCTGGCGGGCGACCTGAACTACTACCAGCGGGTGCCGACGCTGCAGGGCAGCCAGGTCACCATCGTGAAGTGGTTCGGCAACGTCTGGGTCAACACCTCGAAGGTGACGGCGGCCGACGTGCTGGCGACCAACGGCGTGATCCACGTGATCGACCGCGTGCTGATCCCGCGCGGCTTCTCCATCAGCACCAAGGCGGGCAGCTTCGACAAGGACAGCCTCGACGCGCTGATGGGCGGCACGGATGCCGACGAGCTGCCGCCGACCGAGTTCCCGGTCGAGTACCTGGGCGAGACCCGGTAGTCCTACCTTAGTCCAGCGAGAGAGGCGGGCCTCAACAGAGGCCCGCCTCTCTTTCGTCGTCTTGGTGAACTTCCTCAGCGGGGATCGCGTCCCGGCCCTTCAGGCGCCGTGGCGCGCGGCCCGGTAGAACCGGGCCAGGCGATCCGGCGACACGCCGGCGCGGAAGCCCGCGACCATCGCCAGATTGCCCAGGCTGGCGCGCAGGATTCCCACCTGCCGCCAGCGCCGCGCGGAAGTGATTGCGGCCTCGCGCAGTGTCACCACCGCGCCGCGACGGCGAAGGCGGCCCACCAGTTCGTAGTCTTCCATGATGGGCAGGGGCGCGAAGCCGCCGAGCTCGTCGAACACGCGCTTCTCCAGGAACAGGCCCTGGTCGCCGTACGGCCACCGGAAGAGCGTGGAGCGGAGGTTGGCGCCCGGCTCGGCCAGCCGCGCGATCAGTCCTTCTTGGTCCAGGCGGAAACGGAAGGCTCCCGCCACGGTGGCGGGGCGGTCCAGCGCGCGGCGGATGAGATCCGCGTACGCCGCGGGCGGCAGCGTGTCGGCGTGGAGGAACAGCAGGTAGCGGCCCTTCGCGACGGCGGCGCCGCGGTTCTGCTGCGCGGCTCGTCCGCCCGCGGTCACTAGCACGGTCGCGCCGGCGCGGGCGGCGATGGCGCAGGTCGCGTCGCGGCTGCCGCCGTCGGCGACGATGACTTCGATGCCTTCGGCCGCCCCGACGCGTTCGAGGGTCCGGCCGAGCGCGGCGGCCTCGTCGAGCGTCGGGATGATCACCGAAACCAGCGCCCGGCCGGGCTCGGGGTCGGCGAAGCGGGGATCGTCGCGCAAGGCGACGAGATCCTCCGGAAGATCCACATCACCGAGCGTCGGCAGCTCCGCGACGGACAGGCCCTGCCGCGCGATCGCGGCGCGGGTCTGGTCGCAGACGCGGTCCGTTCCCCAGTCGATGCCGGCGAAGAGCTCCGGGCGATCGTGCTTCAACCCGATCAGGTAGTAGCCGCCGTCGGCCGCCGGGCCGAGGACCACGTCGTGGTCGCGCAGGCCGCCGAGGGCCTGCCGCAGGATGTCCGGCGTGAGGCCGGGGACATCGGCGCCGAAGATGACGGCCCGCCGCGCCCGGTCACCGAAGGCGGAGCGCAGGGCCTGCCGAAGGCGGACGCCGAGGTCGCCGGACACCTGCGCCGCGTATGCGAAATCGGAGCCGAGCCAGGCGCGGCAATCGCGCTGCGCCGCCCCGGTGAAGCACACGGTCACGCCGGCTCCGCAACCGGCGCCGGCCGCGCGCGCGGCACCGGCGGCGTGTTCGACCAGGCGCCGATGCAGCCGCGCCGCGCCCTCGGGTCCCAGCGCCGGGATCAGCCGCGTCTTGGCCTTCCCCGGCACGGGGTACCTGGCGAACAGCAGCAGGCGTTCTTCGGGACGATCCCGCATGGCGCTTCTCCGGCGGCCTGAACTAGGCCGTGATCGTTCCCGTTCAGGTGAAGCCCGATCCGGCCGTGCAGGCGAAGCAGTGGTCGCCGGTCGCGATGGGCGCACCGGGCGGCGGCGCGCTGCTGACCGCCGAGACATGCCGGCGGACGCCGCCCAGGGGGAGCCCGCGGGCCAGATTGAAATCGCAGTCGTAGAGCATGCCGTCCCACGCCACCGAGACCAGATTCCGGCACATCAACCCGTCGACCGCGCAGGGATTGAAGCTCCCGGCGAGCTGTTGCAGATAGTCTTCCAGATGGCCTGATGACGCGAGCCAGGAACGGAAGCGCCCCAGGGGCACATTGGCAAGGGTGTACAGCCGGTTGAAGGTGATGCCATGGACGGCGGCCAGTTCGCGATGGAACCGCTCCTCCTCCGCCGACTGGTCCGGGGGCAGCAGGGTTCCCGACGGGTTGGCGACGAGATCGAGTTCCAGGCCGGAGCCGACCCGACCGTAACCGGCGGCGTTCAGCACCCGGAGCGTCGCGAGGCTTGCCTCGAAGACGCCGGGCGCGCGCTGGGCATCGGCCGGATCCGCGTCGAGAGCGGGGAAGGAGGCGATGACCACCACGCGCAGACGGACGAACAGGTCGACCAGGTCGGGGCGCGCGGCCAGCGCGGTGAGGTTCGCGCGGAAGAGCAGGCGCGGCGCCAGCGGGGCCAGCCGCTCGAGAAAGCCCTCGATCCCCGGCACCAGTTCGGGCGCCCCGCCGGTCACGTCGATGACCGCGAACGCGCCTTGCCGCGCGAACGACTCGACGGCATCCATCGTCCCGCGCGACATGACCTCGGTGCGGCCGGGCCCGGCGCTGACATGGCAGTGCCGGCAGGACTGGTCGCACAGGAAGCCCACGTTCACCTGGAGCGTCGTGGTCTCCGCGCGGCGCAGCTCGAGGCCGTTGCGGGCCAGCGTGCCGGCGAACGAGTCCGGGATCTGCCGGTACGGCGTCGGCCGGGAGGGTCCAGCGATTTCCGTCAATGTGGTCTCCAGGTGCTGCGTGGCTCGGCCCGGCTGCCCGCATGGCTGTTCCAGGTTACGGTCACGCCCCCGGAATCGGAAGGGGATGTCGTCAGTATCTCGTTAATTTGCATAAAGACAACAACATGGATGTTCGGAGGCGGTTCGCCGCGCCACCCCCGGGCACGGCACGGGCGCCGGTGTTTGCATACTTGACAAAGACGGTAAAGATTCTATCTTTTGTGAAGACAAAACCAAGCGTCCCCTCAACCAAAGGGTCTTCCATGTCCGATGCGCTGCTGAATCCCGCCAACCCGGCCAACGTGTTCGCCTGCCGCAACCTGCACGTCTTCGTGAAGGACGGCGACCAGGAGAAGGAAATCGTCCGCGGGGTCGACCTGACCGTTCAGCGCGGACAGAAGCACGCCCTGATGGGACCGAACGGCTCGGGCAAGTCGACGCTGGCCGCCGCCCTGATGGGGCACCCGAGCTACCGGGTCGAGGGCGAGATCTGGCTGAACGGCGAGCGCGTCGACGCGCTCGAACCGCACGAGCGCGCGCGGCGCGGCATGTTCCTCAGCTTCCAGTACCCGGTGGCGGTGCCCGGCGTGACGGTCGCCAACTTCCTGCGCGCCTCGCTGGCCGCCCGCCGCGGGACCGAGATCCCGGTGCGCGCCTTCCGCCAGGAACTGAACGAGGCGTTCGCCACGATGGGCATCGACCCCTCGTTCATCACCCGCTACCTGAACGACGGGTTCTCCGGTGGCGAGAAGAAGAAGCTCGAGATCCTGCAGATGCTGCTGCTCAAGCCGGCGTTCAGCCTGCTGGACGAGACCGACTCGGGCCTGGACATCGACGCCCTGAAGGTCGTTTCCGACGGCATCAACCAGGCCAGCGGGCCGGACAACGGGCTGCTGCTGGTGACGCACTACCAGCGCATCCTCAACCATGTGCAGCCCGATGTCGTGCACGTGTTCATGAGCGGCCGCCTGGTGCGCACCGGCGGCATGGAACTGGTGACCGCGCTCGAGGAGCGCGGCTACGACTGGCTGACCGACGAGGCCGCCGTTGCCGAAGGGAGCCGCACATGAGCGAGACTACGACCACCAATACAACGCGTGGCCAGCTGACCGCGATCAATGACGACTACACGGCGCGTTACGGCTTCCACGATCCGGAGGACTACTTCCTAAAGGCTCCCAAGGGCCTGAACCACGAAGTGGTCGAGATGATCTCGCGGAAGAAGAACGAGCCGGACTGGATGCGCGCGGTCCGCCACGCGGCGCTGGACACGTTCCGCGCCAAGCCGATGCCGCGCTGGGGCGACAACGAGTCGCTGGACTCGATCGACTTTGAGAACATCCACTACTACATCAAGCCCAAAGGCGAGCAGGCGACCGACTGGAACGACGTTCCGGACCAGATCAAGAAGACGTTCGATCGCCTGGGCATTCCCGAGGCCGAGCGCAAGTTCCTGGCCGGCGTCACCGCGCAGTACGAGTCGGAAGTCGTCTACCACTCGATCCGCGAGGACCTGACCAAGCTGGGCGTCATCTTCATGGACATGGACTCGGCGCTGCGCGAGCACCCCGAGATCGTGCGCAAGTGGTTCGGCAAGATCATCCCGACCGGCGACAACAAGTTCTCCGCGCTGAACACCGCGGTGTGGTCGGGCGGCTCGTTCATCTACGTGCCGAAGGGCGTGAAGGTGGACATCCCGCTGCAGGCCTATTTCCGCATCAACGCCGAGAACATGGGGCAGTTCGAGCGCACGCTGATCATCGCCGACGAGGACAGCTCGGTGCATTACATCGAAGGCTGCACGGCGCCCACGTACTCGTCCGATTCGCTGCACTCGGCCGTGGTCGAACTGGTGGCGATGGACCGGGCGCACATCCGCTACACGACGATCCAGAACTGGTCGGTCAACGTCTACAACCTGGTGACCAAGCGCGCCCACGCCTACACCGACTCGGTGGTCGAGTGGGTCGACGGCAACCTGGGCTCGAAGCTGACCATGAAGTACCCGGCCATCGTCCTGAAGGGCGAGCGCGCGCACGGCGAAGTGCTGTCGATCGCCTTCGCCGGCCACGGTCAGCACCAGGACGCGGGCGCCAAGATGACGCACGCGGCGCCGAACACGACCAGCCGCATCATCAGCAAGTCGATCAGCAAGGACGACGGCCGCAGCAGCTACCGCGGCCTGGTGCGCGTCAACCGCGGCGCGACCGGCTGCAAGACCAGCGTCGAGTGCGACGCGCTGCTGATCGGCGAGAACGCGATTTCCGACACCTACCCGACCATGGACGTGGCCGAGTCGGATGTCCGGGTGGAGCACGAGGCCCGCGTCTCGAAGGTGGGCGAGGAGCAGCTCTTCTACCTGCAGAGCCGCGGCCTGGACCCGGACAAGGCGCGCCTGATGATCGTCAACGGCTTCATCGAGCCCTTCGTGAAGGAACTGCCGATGGAGTACGCGGTCGAATTGAACCGGCTGATCGAGCTGGAAATGGAGGGTTCCGTTGGCTGAGACGACCGCACCCGCGATGGCGCCGGCACGGCCGGCGCTGGACGAAACCCTGCTGGCGGCCCTGGCGGCCGCTGCCGGCGACGAGAGCGGCGGACTCACCCGCCGTCTGGCGGCCCAGGTCCGCTACGAGGCGGCCGAAACGCCCAGCCGCGTGCGGCACCTGTGGCGCTTCACGGATCCGGCCCGGCTTCTGCCCATGAACCTGACGGCCGTCACCGGCGCTCCGGGCGACGTCAGCCACACCCTGGCGCCCTCGGTGGCCGGCGCGGCGGCGACCATCGACCTGTGGCCCGGGCTGCCGCCGGTGGTGGCCCTGAGCGACGATCTGCCGGCGGGACAGCTGACCGTCGTTTCGGCCGGCGAGACCGCCGGATCGCCGGCGCTGGCGGCCGATGAACTGTTCGCGGCGCTGAACGAAGCGGCCTGGAACACCGGCATCGGCCTGGCCGTGGCCGACGGCGCGCGGTTGCCGGGACCGATCCATGTGCGTGTGCACGCCTCGGCCGCGGCTTCGCTGCCGCGCCTGCGGCTCGTGGTCGGCAGGAACGCCGAGGCGATGCTGGTCGAGCAGCATCTGGACGGCGGTCCGGAGACCCGCGTCACGGGGCATACCGCGATCACCGTCGGCGACGGCTCGCGCGTGCGCCACGCCATCGTCCAGGTCTGGGGCCAGGGCACCAACGGGCACCTGTCGGTGTCGACGAAGGCCGGCGCCGACGCCGACGTGCTGACCGTGTTCGGCGTGTTCGGCGGCGACGAGGCGAAGCTGGAGGTGCGGACCGACCTGGCCGGCAAGGGCTCCCGCAGCGAGATTGTGGGCGTGACGCTGGTGACCGGCAAGCAGCATGGCGACGTGCACACCACCCATCGCCATCTGGCCGAGCACACGAGCAGCCGCATCGATTTCAAGGCCGTGGCCGCCGAGCACGCGCGCTCCACCTACACCGGGCTGATCCGGATCGAGGACCAGGCGCACCACTGCGAGGCGTACCAGGAGAACCGGAACCTGCTGCTGTCGGACCGGGCGCGGGCGGACGCGATCCCCGAGCTCGAGATCCACAACCAGGAAGTCAGCTGCAGCCATGGCGCGACCATCGCGCCGGTGGACCCCGAGCAGCTGTTCTACCTGGCCAGCCGCGGGCTCGAACACGGCGAGGCGGTGAGCCTGGTCGTGGGCGGTTTCCTGGAGAACACCATGGCGAAGCTGCCCGACGACGTGCGGACGATGGCCGAGGCCTTCGTCGGCCCCAGACTGGCGGCGATCCGGGAAGGATCGGCATGACGCGCGAGGATTTCCTGAAGGCCCCGGCCGGCGTCGAGCCGTGCGACGGGCAGGCCGGCGACTGCTCCCGCTGCGGACGCATCTACTCCGAGCGTTTCCCGCTGCTGGAGCGCCGCATCAACGGGCGGCCGCTGGTCTATCTGGACAGCGCCGCCACGACGCAGAAGCCCGGCGCGGTGATCGCGGCCGAGGCCCGCTACTACCGTGAGCACAACGCGAACGTGCACCGCGGCATGCACACCCTGGGCGTCGAGGCGACCGACCTGTACGAGGGCTGCCGGACGCGGGTGGGCCGGTTCCTGGGCGTTCCGGGCGACCGCGTGGTCATCACCCGCGGCGCCACCTCGTCGCTGAACCTGGTGGCGGGCGGACTGGCGCCGACGCTGAAGCCCGGCGACGAGATCATCGTGACCGAGATGGAGCACCACGCGAATCTGGTGCCCTGGCTGCAGCTCGCGAAGCGGGAAGGGCTGGTGGTGCGGCCCCTGCCCATCACCGCCGGCGGCGAACTGGACCTGGCGCGGCTGCCTTCGCTGTTGACCGCGCGCACCCGGGTGGTGGCGCTGACGCACGTGTCGAACGTGCTGGGGACGATCAACCCGGTGGCCGAGATCGCGGCGGCCGCGCGCCGGCGCGGCGCGCTGGTCGTGGTCGACGCCGCGCAGTCGGTGGGGCACCTGCCGTTCACGTTCGAGGAACTGGGCGCGGACTTCCTAGCCTTTTCGGCGCACAAGGCGTACGGTCCCATGGGTCTGGGCTTCCTGGTCGGCGGGGCCGACGCGCTGGAGCGTCTGGAGCCGGTCGAGGTCGGCGGCGAGATGATCGACAGCGTGACGATGGAGGCGGCGACCTGGGCGCCGATCCCGCACCGCTTCGAAGCCGGCACGCCGAACGTCGGGGCCGCCGCGGCCTTCCCGGCGGCTCTCGACACGATCGACGAGGCCACGCTGCAGCGTTTGCGGCAGCACGAGATCTCGCTGACGGCCTACGCCCTGGAGCGACTGCGCGGCCTGGGCGGCGTGACCATCTACGGGCCGGCCGAGGCCGAACGGCGCGGCGGCCTGGTCAGCTTCCATGATCCGATGGTGCACCCGCACGACATGGCGCAGCTGCTGGACTCGGTCGGCATCGCCGTGCGTGCCGGACACCATTGCGCGCAGCCGCTGCACCGCCGCCTGGGCGTCGTGGCGACCAGCCGCGCCTCGTTCGGCATGTACAACGCGCACGAGGACATCGATGCGTTGATCGAGGGCATCGGCTACGCCAGGAGCGTGTTCGGCGCATGAACGGCAGCATGGATGATCTGTACCGTGAAGTGATCCTGGACCACCACCGCCGGCCGCGGGGGCACGCGCCCCTGCCCCGGCCGGCCGATGCGCGCGCCGAAGGCAAGAACCCCTCCTGCGGCGACGAATTGTGCCTGGAACTGGCCTGTGAGAACGGCGCCATCACCGGCGCGCACGTGGAGTGCCACGGCTGCGCCATCGCGACGGCCAGCGGCTCCATCCTGGCCGAACTGGTGCCCGGCCGGACGCCGGCGCAGGTGCGCGAACTGGCCGAGGCGTTCCGCGTGGCCATGCATTCGCCCGACGGCGTGCTGCCCGACGCCCTGGAGCCCGGCGACCTGGAAGTGCTGACGGGCGTCCGCAAGTTCCCGGCGCGCGTCAAGTGCGCCCTGCTCCCCTGGATCACCCTGCTCTCGGCTCTGGATGCCCGCGACGGCGGCGCCGCGGCCGCACCCGCGACCACGGAGGTTTGAACATGAGCGAGATCACGCAGGCGGCCGTCATCGAAGCGGTACGTCCGGTCAAGGACCCCGAACTGAACCTGAGCATCGTCGATCTGGGCCTGCTGCGCGAGGTCGAGGTGGACGACGAGAACCAGGTGACCCTGAGCCTGACGCTGACCAGCCCGATGTGCCCGATGGGCCCGCAGATCATGTCGGCCGCGCGCGACGCCGTGTTGCGCATGCCCGGGGTGAAGTTCTGCGGCGTGGATCTGGTCTGGTCGCCGCCCTGGGATCCGCGCGTGGACGCCAGCGAGGACGCACGGGCCGAACTGGGCATCTGGGACTGAATCCTGCCTTTCGCAGGGCGACTGGGCGGCGCTCGCGCCACGCCGCTTGACGGTGACGCCGCCCGCCTCCGATAATCCCCCGATGAAGACATCCCCGCGGGAATCCGCGCGCCGGTGGTTGCCGGTGCTGCTGCCACTGCTGCTGTGCCTGCTCGTCTACCACGACGTGGGTCGGTACGAATTCGTCAACTTCGACGACGACCTCTACGTGCGCGACAATCCGCGCGTCACCGAAGGCCTTGGTGCGGCGGCGGCGGGCTGGGCGCTGACCACCGGCCATGCCGGCGTGTGGATCCCGGCGACCTGGCTGTCGTTCCAGCTCGACGCCACGCTCTTCGGCCCCGGCCCGGCGGGGTTCCACCGCACGAACCTGCTGCTGCACCTGCTGAACGTGGTGCTGGTGTTCGCGCTGGCTCGCCGGCTCGGCCTGGCGGATCCGCCCGCCCTGCTGGCTGCCGCCCTGTTCGGCGCGCATCCCCTGAACGTCGAGGCCGTGGCCTGGGTGACCGCGCGCAAGGACCTGCTGATGACCGCGTTCCTGCTGGGTGCGGCGCTGGCCTGGCTGGGTGCTTCACCACGACGGCGGCAGATCGTCGGCGGACCGCTGGCCGTGCTGGCGATGCTGGCCAAGCCGGCGGCGGTGACGGCGCCGCTGCTGCTGGCGCTGACCGGACTCGGGCGCCGCAGTGCGCGGGAAGGCGGGACACCGCCGACGGCCCGCCGCGAACTCGTGGCTGCCGCGCCGTGGCTCGCGGCGTCGGCCGCGGTGTCGCTGGCGACCTGGCGCCTGGCACGGGACGAAGCCTTCGGGGCCCCGGTCGCCACGCCGATCGGCGAACGCCTGGCCGCCGCCGCGACCGGCGTGTTTCGCTATCTGGGCAAGTTGGCCTGGCCGCACGACCTGGCCGTCCGCTATCCCGAGGCCGACCTGCGGGTGGTTCCGGTCGTCGCCGCACTGGCCGCCCTGGCGCTGGCGGCGCTGACGTTCGCCGCCTGGCGCTGGCGTCGGCGCGCGCCGCTGGCGGCCTTCGGCTGGGGCTGGTTCCTGCTCTGCCTGCTGCCGTCGCTCGGCCTGGTGCAGGGCGGTCAGCTTCCGATGGGCGACCGCTACGCCTATGCCGCCGGCATCGGCGTCTTCATCGGGGTCCTGGGAACGGTCTGGAACGCCGCCTCCGGCCGTGGGCGCCGGCTGGCGCTGGTCACGGCAATGCTGCTGACGGGAGCGGGCGCCTGGACGGCACGTGGACAGGCAACGCTGTGGCGCGAACCCACCGCGCTGTGGCGGCACGCGCTGGACGTGACCACGGACAACGACGTCGCGCACCTGAATCTGGGCGTGCTTCTGGACGATGCCGGCCGATCGGAAGAGGCGCTGCGCCACCTGCAGGCGGCGCTGGCCATCAAGCCCCGCAGCGAGACCCATTACAACGCGGGCAATGTCTGCGGGAAGCTGGGACGCGCCGCCGAGGCGGAAAAGCACTATCGACAGACATTGCGGCTGGATCCGGGCCGCGTCGAAGCTTCGCTGAACCTGGGGGCGCTGCTGGGCGGGCAGGGGCGCCTGCCCGAGGCGCGCGAGGCGCTGCTGGCGGCGGCGGCGCGGGCGCCCGCCTCGGCCCCGCTGCAGTACAATCTGGCGGCGGTGGCCTGGCTGCAGGGCGATGTCGCCGAGGCGCGGGCCCGCTGTGCGCAGGCGCTGAAGCTCGATCCCGAACACGGCGGCGCGCGCGAGCTGTGGTCGCGATTGCAGGCGGCCTCACCCTGAGTCAAGGTCGGATCGGATCAGTCGGCGTCGCGGTCGTCCGTGGAGAACAGGTGGCGCAGCGTCTCGAGATGGCGCTGGCGCTCTTCGCGGGTCTCGGCGTTGCGGACGGTCGAGACCGAGCGTCCGAGCACCTTCTTGATGAACTGCTGCAGGCTCTTGTCGACCTCGGCGGCCACTTCGTCGGAGTGCTTCTTGCGGACGAAGCCCACCTGCTTGTCCTTCAG